>Ga0256865_1000089_pt1 | contig 33379 bp, 29 predicted proteins | sample RVTome_14_FD_187337 | JGI IMG/M metagenome (GOLD analysis project Ga0256865, IMG submission 187337) | Soil microbial communities from uranium-contaminated site in the Upper Colorado River Basin, Wyoming, United States - RVT145D125 HiSeq ... | reverse complement strand
GCTCTTCCTGGTCATGCGGGAACGGCCGTTCCGTAGCGGTTTTGTTGCCGGCGTCGGCTTCTTCGGCCCGGTTCTTTACTGGTTGAACATTGTAATGACCACCTATGGCAAGATGCACCCCGTCTTCTCCGTGGTCGCCTTCCTGCTGCTGGTCGGATATCTTTCGCTGTTTTTCGCCGCTGCAACCTGGGCCGCCTGCCGTCTGCGGGAGCGTCTCGGTTTGTCGCCGCTGCTGACATTGCCGGTACTCTGGGTGGCTTTCGAGTTCCTGCGCTCATTTCTGCTGAGCGGTTTCCCCTGGGCAGGCTTGGGCTACTCACAGCAGAGCCACCTCGCCCTGATTCAGTCGGTCGATCTTTGCGGCGTCTACGGGCTCAGCTTCCTGCTTGTCCTGGTCAATGCGACCTTGGCCGACACCGTCCTGGCCCTCGCCCGGCGCTCGCTGCCGATGCTTCCCTGGAAGGGTGTGGCGGTTGCCGCCGTCTTCTTCGCCGCCAATCTCGGGTATGGATATTTCCGTCTGGAGCAAGACCTCGACGGACGGGAGCGGACCCTGTCGGTGGCTATGGTCCAGGGGAACATTGATCAGTCGGCCAAGTGGAAACCGGCCAACCAGCAGAGCACCGTTTCGACCTACCGTGACCTTTCGCTTGCCGCTGGCAGGGCGAACAAGACCGACCTGCTCATCTGGCCGGAGAGTGCCACCCCATTCTATTTCCAGGATGCCGGCCCCCTGAGCGATGCAGTCGTGGCAACGGCCCGCACCGCCGACGCCTGGCTGCTTTTCGGCAGCCCCGCCTACGAGTTTGTCAATCGACGCCCCCGCTATCTCAACAGCGCCTTCCTCCTCTCCGGCGACGGACAGTTGCTCGGTCGGAGCGACAAAGTTCACCTTGTCCCCTTCGGTGAATATGTTCCCCTCGGAAAATACCTACCATTTATCGACAAACTGGTGGTGGGGATCGGCGATTTCTCTCCCGGGACGGTCAGCCCCCTGCCGATGAACGGCGCCGAGGTCGGGGTACTCGTCTGCTACGAAGCTATATTTCCTGAACTGGCCCGGGAATGGGTGCGCCAGGGGAGCGATCTGCTCGTCAACATCACCAACGACGCCTGGTTCGGCCGTTCGTCGGCTCCCTATCAGCATCTGGCGATGACCCGCTTTCGCGCTATCGAAAACCGCATCTGGATTGCCCGCGCCGCCAACACCGGTATCAGCGCCTTCATCGCCCCGTCCGGGCGCATCACCGCCCAGAGCCCCATTTTCAAATCCCTCTATCTGCAAGGAGAAGTGGGGCTGGGCTCCCGGCCGACGCTCTATACGCGCTTCGGCGATGTTTTTCCTGCCCTGTTCCTTCTGCTCAGTGTCGTCTGGTTGGTAAAAACGCGCCGGCGCTACGACAGATCCTGAGAAACAGCCGCTTGCTCATTCACCGGGCAATCGTTATAATCCCCACCTCAACTCAAATCGAGAGGAAATGTCATGTTTCGTGAAGAGAAGGAAGTGCTGAACGACCTGAAGAGTAAGCTCACTGAGCTGAGGGGGTATCTTTGACATAGCCGCCAAGAAGGAAAGGGTGGCGGAGTTGGAGGCGGAGATCGCCAGGCCCGGCTTCTGGGACCGCGGCGAACAGGCGCAGGAGCTGCTCCGGGAGCGCACCTCTCTGCAGAAGCAGGTCGATGGGTGGGAGGAGGCCTGGCAGGAACTGGAGGACCTCTCGGTACTGGCCGAACTGGGGGAAGAGGGGGAGGACGAGGCGACGCTTGCGGAGATCAGCGAACTGCTGCCGACGCTGGAGCAGAAGGTGGCGAAGATGGAGTTCGCCCGCATGCTCTCCGGTCAGCACGACGCCAGTAACGCCATCGTCAGCATCAATGCCGGGGCCGGCGGCACCGAGGCGCAGGACTGGGCGGAGATGCTGCTGCGCATGTATCTGCGTTTCTGCGAGAAGAGGGGTTTCCGGGCGGAGATCACCGATTATCAGCCCGGCGAGGAGGCCGGGGTGAAGGGGGTTACCTTTACCGTCGAGGGCGACTACGCATACGGCTGGCTGCGAGCCGAGATCGGCATCCACCGCCTGGTGCGTATCTCTCCCTTCGATTCCAACGCCCGTCGACATACCTCTTTCTGCTCGGTCTTCGTCTTTCCTGAAATCTCCGATGAGGTGGAGGTGGTGATCGACGAAAAGGATCTACGGGTCGACACCTACCGCTCGAGCGGCGCCGGCGGCCAGCACGTCAACAAGACCGAATCGGCTATTCGTATTACCCATATGCCGACCGGCATCGTTGTTGCCTGCCAGAACGAGCGTTCGCAGCACAAGAACCGGGCCACCGCCATGAAGCAGCTCAAGGCCCGGCTCTATGAGCTGGAGATGCGCAAGAAAGAGGAAGTGGCCGCGGCCATTACCGGGGAGAAGAAGGAGATCGGCTGGGGCAGCCAGATTCGCTCCTACGTACTGCACCCCTACCGCATGGTCAAGGACCACCGCACCAGCTATGAGGTGGGCAATACCGACGCGGTGCTCGACGGTGATCTGGATGGCTTCATCGAAGCCTATCTGCTCAGTCGCAAGTAGGGCTATTTGTGCTTGGAAGAGGAGTCGGGGCATACCACACAATTGGTATGCCCCGGCCTGTTTCCGGCGGGCGCGAATCGCCCGAAAACCCGGTTTTCCCTTGACTTGACTGCACCCTCGGTATAAGGTGTCTGGCCGTAGATCCGGGATGAAAGGTATTGGAATTTATGGAAGAACTGAACGAACTCCTGTTGCAGCGGCGGGCCAAGATGGAAGAGCTGCGCCGGCAGGGGGTCAACCCCTTCGCCAACGATTTTCCCGTCAGCCATACCACTGCAGACGTTGTTGCCGCCCACGGTGATCCTGATGCCGCCGATCTTGAGAACTCTGCCCCCCCTTATGTTCTCGCCGGCCGGATCATGGCCCGCCGCGACTTCGGCAAGGCGGCCTTCATTCAGGTGCAGGACCGCAAGGGGCGCCTGCAGGTCTACGTCAGCCGCGATCTGGTCGGCGAGGAGGCTTTTGATCAGTTCAAGAAGCTTGATCTCGGCGACATCGTCGGCCTTTCCGGCACACCGTTCCGGACCAAGACCGGCGAACTGTCACTGCGTGCCGACGCCATCCGCATCCTGACCAAATCGCTGCAGCCCCTGCCTGAGAAGTGGCACGGCTTGACCGACGTCGAAACCCGCTACCGACAGCGCTATCTCGATCTGATCGTCAATCCCGAGGTCGGCGACACCTTTCGCAGCCGCAGTCACATTATCGGCCTGATTCGCCAGTTCATGCTGGGGCGGGACTACCTCGAGGTCGAGACACCGATGATGCAGCCGATCGCCGGCGGGGCCACGGCCAAACCCTTCATTACCCACCACAATACCCTGAAGATGGACCTCTTCCTGCGCATTGCGCCGGAACTTTATCTCAAGCGTCTGGTGGTCGGCGGCTTCGAGCGGGTTTTCGAGATCAACCGCAACTTCCGCAATGAAGGGATCTCCATCCAGCACAATCCCGAGTTCACCATGATGGAGTTCTACCAGGCCTACGCCACCTACAAGGACCTCATGGACCTGACGGAGGAACTGATCTGCCATGTCGCCCGTGAAGTGGTGGGAAAGCTGGTCTTCACCTACGGCGGCAAAGAGGTGAATCTGACTCCCCCCTGGGACCGGCTGACGGTGCGCGAGGCGATCGTCAAGTACGGCAACATCGATCCTTCGATTCTTGAAGATCGTGAGCAGCTTCTGCGGGTGGCCGCCGACCTCGGTCTGGAACTCGACAAGAACATCGGGCACGGCAAGTTGCTGACCGAGCTCTTCGATGCGGTGGCCGAGCCCAAATTGTGGCATCCCACTTTCATTACCGAGTATCCGACCGAGGTCTCCCCGCTGTCGCGGAAGAACGACGCCAATCCGGAGGTCGTGGACCGTTTCGAGCTCTTCATCGTCGGCCGCGAACTGGCCAATGCCTTCTCCGAACTCAACGATCCGCTCGACCAGAAGGAGCGTTTCCTCAAGCAGTTGGCCGAAAAGGAGGCTGGCGATGAGGAGGCCCACGCCATGGACGAGGACTACATCCGTGCACTGGAACACGGTCTGCCGCCGACAGCAGGGGAAGGGATCGGCATCGATCGGTTGGTCATGCTGCTGACTGATTCGGCTTCGATTCGCGACGTCATACTCTTTCCGCAGCTACGACCGGAAGGCAAGTGAGGCGTGAAGGGTGAGGTGTGAGGCGTCAATGCCTGAACTCCTCACACCTCACACCTCACACCTCACAGGATTTTCATGAGTTACGAATGGTTCGTCAGCCTGCGTTACCTGCGGGCCAAGCGCAAGCAGACCTTCATCTCGGTTATCTCCTTCATCTCCATCGCCGGGGTTACTCTGGGGGTGGCAGCCCTGATCGTCGTATTGGCGGTCATGACCGGATTTCATGACGGAGTCCGCCAGCAGATCCTCGGGAATATCCCCCAAGTGCTGATCCAGAAGCACGGCGAAGATTTTTCAGGCTATGCAGAAGTGGTGGAGAAGGCCAGGGCGATCTCTCCCCATGTCATTGCTGCTACTCCCTTTGTGGCCAAGGAGGCGATGCTGCTCTCCCGGCAGAGTGTTGCCGCGGTCAATGTCAAGGGGGTCGAGCGGGGCAACAAGATCTTCCAGCAGGACTTCCTGTCTCTGGAACAAAGCGATGTTCAGGAACTGCTCTTCGACGAATCGGAGAAATTGCCGGGAATCGTCATCGGCATTGATACCGCAACCTCCCTGGGTGTGGCGCTCGGCGAGGTGATCAACGTCATCCCCCCCGCATTCACCATTACCCCCTTCGGCATGATTCCCAAAATGAAGCCCTTTCGCGTGACGGCGATCATCCGTCAACGCGGCGGCTTGCTCGACACCTATTATGCCTACGTCACCCTGCCGCAGGCCCAGCAGTTTCTGGGATCCGTGGACCAGGTGTCGGGTGTGGAGGTCGAAGTCGATTCCTTCGATCAGGCCACACCGGTGGCCGCCAAGTTGCGCCAGACATTCACCTACCCCTTTGTCGTCCGCTCGTGGGAGGACCTGTTCGGCTCCTTCCTATCCGCACTGCGTCTGGAGAAGCTCGGGCTCTTCATCGTTCTCGGGATCATCGTGCTGGTGGCAGCCTTTAATATCGCCACTACGCTGATCATGGTGGTTATGGAGAAACACCGGGATATCGCCATTCTGCGGGCCATCGGGGCGAATTCGCAGAGTATCATGAAGATTTTCGTCCTTGAAGGTTTCATTATCGGCACCCTGGGGACCGGGTTGGGTACAGCTCTGGGGTTGTTGCTGGCGAAGAACGCCGATCCTGTCATCAAGGGGCTTGAACGCGTGCTGCACGTCAAGATTTTCGATCAGGCGGTCTACGGGATGGAGCGGTTTCCTTCCGTGGTCAATACTTCGGATGTGCTGGCGGTGGTTGCGGTGGCGATGACTATTTCTCTGCTGGCGACGATTTACCCAGCCTGGCGGGCAGCCCGGATGGACCCGGCCGAGGCGTTGCGTTATGAATAAGATGCAAGGGGAGTTAATGATCTCGGTCAAGGGGCTGAGCAAGAGCTTCGGTACCGGTCGTGGGCGGGTCGATGTTCTGCGCAATATCAATCTCGCCATCGACCGCGGCGAACGCGTCGCTGTGGTCGGCGCTTCCGGCGCCGGCAAGACGACACTGATGCACATTCTCGGCGGCCTCGATCATCCCACCGAGGGAGGCGTCTTCTTTGAGGGGGACGATATCTTCGCCCTCAAGGGTCCTGCACTCGATGCTTTCCGCAACCGCACGGTCGGTTTCGTTTTTCAGTTTCACCAGCTGCTGCCCGAGTTCACGGCTCTGGAAAACGCCATGATGCCGGCTCTGGTTGCCCGCAAGAGGCAGCGGGAAGCGGCGGCCATGGCCAGGGATCTGCTCAATGAGGTCGGGCTAGGTCACCGCTTGACGCATAAGCCCGGCGAGCTCTCCGGCGGGGAACAACAACGGGTGGCCATTGCCCGGTCCCTGATCATGTCGCCCCGGCTGCTGCTGGCCGATGAGCCGACCGGCAACCTGGACAGCCGGACCTCCGACGGCATTTATCGGTTGCTGCATCAATTGCACGAAACACGGGGGCTGACCATGGTGATCGTCACGCACAGTGAAGTCCTGGCCAGTCGCCTCGACCGGGTCATCCACATGGAGGACGGTCGGATCAGGGACTAGTTTTTGGTTTACACCTCCCGGCGAATTCCCTATAATGTCCCGCTTTAATGGCTGTTTTGCAGGAGTTTGAATTGCATGCGTAATAGAATTTTCGCCGTACTGGCCCTTCTCGTGCTGCTGCCGGGAGCTGCACTGGCACAAGGCATTCAGGTGGGCGAGGTGGCGATCGAGGGGAACCGGAGGGTGGAATTGAGTGCGGTGCGTTCGGTTCTGTCGGTCAAAGCCGGTCAGGAGGTAACGGCCGAGGAGATCGACCAGGACATTCGCGCTATTTACAAGTTGGGTCGCTTTGCCGATGTCTCTGCCGAAATCGAGGAGCGAGGCGGAGTGAAAGTCCTGGTGTACCGGCTGACCGAACGTCCGCTGGTGCGGGCCGTCAAGTATGCCGGAAACAAGGAATTCAGCACCGAGCGCCTGAGCGGGCTGGTCACGCTGAAGACCCCGGATATCTATGACCCCCGGAAGGTCGAGAAGAGCGTTGCTGCAATCAAGAAGGCCTATGCCGAGGAAGGGTTCTACGCGGCAGACGTCGTTTCGAAGGTTGATGTCAACGACGATTACGAAGCGACCGTCACGTTTGAGGTCAAGGAAGGGGAAAAGGTCCTCATCCGGCAGATCCGCTTCGAGGGGAATACCGTCTTTACCGACGCGCAGCTAAAAAAGGTGATGGAGACCAAGGAGCGCTGGTTTCTCTCCTGGCTGACCGGCAGGGGGACGTACAAGGAAGAGGTGCTGCAGAATGACCTGGAGATCATTGCCGACCAGTACTACAACAAGGGTTACGTGCAGGTGAAGGTCCGGCAGCCGCTGATCACCCTCGCCGAAGACAAGAAGAACATGGATGTCCTCATCGAGATTCGGGAGGGCGAGCAGTTCCGGGTCGGTGAGCTGAACGTCCAGGGTGATCTGCTCAAGAGCAAAGAAGAGATCCTGGCTCTGCCGAAGCTCAAATCGGGCGCTGTCTTCAGCCGACAGCAACTGCGCCAGGATGTCTTCGCCATCAACGATCTCTATGCCGATCAGGGTTATGCCTACGTCAATGTGTCGCCCCTGACCCAGCTGGATGTCGAACGTCGCGTGGTAGACCTTCTGTTCGAAATCGAGCAGGGAATCCAGGTGAATATCGAAAGGGTTCAGGTCGCCGGCAACACCAAGACGCGGGACAAGGTCATCCGCCGGGAGATGAAACTGGTCGAAGGCGACCTGTATAGCGCCAGCAAAATGAAGGAGAGCCGGCGGCGGATCAACAACCTCGGCTTCTTCGAAGAGGTAAATGTCGCCACCAGCAAAGGCTCCGATGAAGCCCACATGAACGTCGACGTCGATGTCAAGGAGCGGCCAACGGGTACCTTCAGTGTCGGCTTCGGTTATTCCTCGGTGGACGGTTTTATCGGCCAGGGTTCAGTCACCCAGGAAAATTTCCTCGGGCGGGCGCTGAAGCTTAATCTGGCCGGCTCCCTGGGAGGCAAGAGTACGACTTATCAGCTAGGGCTGACCGACCCCTATTTCCTCGACAAGAACCTGACTCTCGGATTCGACCTCTACAAGACCGAACGGGAATATGTGGATTTCAGCAAAAAAACCTTTGGCGGCGATGTGAAGCTCGGCTTCCCCTTGACCGAAAATACCAGAACCTTCTTTCTGTATAAGTATGAGGAGAAGGAAATCTTCGACGTCGATGCCGATGCCTCCCAGCTGATCAAGGACCAGGAAGGCAGCTCCACTCTTTCCTCGATCACCGCCACCGTCACCCGCAACACCACCGATTATTATCTTGACCCCTCCAGGGGGTCGGTCTCGCAGTTGTCCGCAGAGTTCGCGGGGCTCGGCGGAACGGAAAAGTTTGCCAAGTATATCGCCGACCAGCGGTTTTTCTTCCCCTACAAGTGGGGGACAGTCTTCTCGGCGCATGGCCAGGTAGGGTACATTCAGCAGGTCGGCGGCGAGGAGATCCCCATAGACGAGCGGTTCTTCCTCGGTGGCATCAACACCCTTCGTGGTTTCAAATCGCGTCAAGTCGGCCCACGCGATGAGGTCACCGGCGATTTCCTCGGCGGCGACAAGGAGGCCTACTTCAACCTCGAGTACACATTCCCCCTGCTCAAGGACATGGGACTGAAGGGGGTGGTCTTCTTCGATACCGGCAATGCCTGGGGCGAAGACGAGAGCTTTTTTTCCGAGATGCGTTACAGCGTCGGCGGCGGCATCCGCTGGTTCAGTCCCATGGGGCCGCTGCGCCTGGAGTGGGGATACAACCTGAAGCCGAAGGACTTCGAGGACAATTCGCAGTTCGAATTTTCCATTGGTAAATTCTTTTAGACGAACGTACGTACATCACAAGGAGAACGTCATGAAACGTTTGATCGGACTGATGCTGGCCCTGTTTCTTCTCACTGTCGTTCCGGCGCTGTCTGCCGAAGTCAAGCTTGGCTTTGTCGATCTGCAAAAGGCTCTGAATCTTTCCGAATCGGGCAAGGCCGCCAAGGAAAAGATTCAGAAGAAGGTCAAGGAGCACGAAGGGGCGATCGATGCCCGGCAGAAAGAGCTGAAAAAACTCAAGGACGAGCTGGAAAAGCAGGCGCTGCTTCTTTCTGATGAGGCTAGAGGAGCCAAGGAGCGGGATTACCAGCAGAAGCTGAAAGAATTTCAGCGCTACACCAAGGACATTCAAGAGGAACTGCAGCAGAAGGATGCTGATTTTACTCGGCAGATTCTCGAAGAACTGTTCACGGTGATCAAAGGGATTGGCGAGAAGGAAGGCTATACCATGATTTTCGAGCAGTCTGAAAGTTCCTTGCTCTATGCCGACGACAAGATCGACCTGACCGACAAAGTCATCAAGGTCTACGATGCCCAGGCCAAAAAAGGCAATGGCAAATAAGGAGGGACGGATGCCAACGCTCAGGGAGCTGGCCGAGCTGGTAGGGGGGACCGTTGTCGGTGATGCGGATCTCAGCATCCTGCGCGTCGCCTCGATTGCCGAGGCACAGGCAGGGGAGATCACCTTTATAGCCAATCCCAAGTACCTGTCTTTGTTGCAGCAGACGCGGGCGTCCGCGGTTATTGCAGCCCCGGGCGCCGAGGCGCCTCATCTATCCCTGCTCGTCTGCCGCAATCCTTATCTGGCCTTTGCCAAGATCCTTACTTTCCTGCAAGTACGGCGCCCGTCCCCGCAGGGAGTGATGGCCGGCGCCTGCGTGCACCCGAGCGCCAGTCTCGGCGAAGGAATCACGGTTCATCCCGGCTGCGTAGTCGGCGAAAACGTCACCATCGGCACGGGGACGATTCTTTATCCCGGTGTTATTGTCTATGCTGATGTCGTGATTGGCGAGGAGTGCACCCTGCATGCCGGGGTCATTGTGCGGGAAGGCTGTCGTATCGGCAATCGCGTCATTCTGCAACCGTCGGCGGTGATCGGCGCCGACGGTTTCGGTTTTGCTCCGGACGGCTCCCGTTATTATAAAATTCCCCAGGTCGGCATCGTCGAGATCGAAGACGATGTCGAAATCGGCGCCAGTTCCTGCATCGACCGGGCTGCTCTTGGGGTCACTCGCATCCGGCGCGGAGTTAAAATCGACAATCTGGTGCAGATCGGGCACAATGTTGTTGTTGGTGAGGACACGGTCATTGTTGCCCAGGTGGGTATCGCCGGCAGCACCGAGATCGGCCGGCACTGCACCTTCGGCGGTCAGGCCGGAACGATCGGCCACATCAAGATTGGCGACAATGTCATGGTCGGCGGCCAGAGCGGCGTGACCGGCAGCGTCGGCCCCAATCAGGTTCTCTCCGGGACTCCGGTGATGCCGCACCGGGAGTGGCTCAAGGCATCCATGAGTTTTGCCCGACTGCCTGAACTGCGCAAGGATGTCACTCGCATGAAACGTCAGCTAGCAGAGCTTGAGATGCTGATCAAGGAGAGGTAGAAGGCATGGTTCTCAATACGCACGAAATCATGAAAATGCTGCCCCACCGTTATCCCTTTCTCCTGGTCGACCGTATCGTCGAGCTCGAGGAGGGCAAACGGGTGGTGGGTATCAAAAACGTCACCATCAACGAGCCGTTTTTTCAGGGGCATTTCCCGGGGCATCCGATCATGCCGGGCGTGCTTATCATCGAGGCGATGGCCCAGGTCAGTGGTATTTTGGCGATGCTTACCGACAAGATAAGCAATGATAAAGTGACCTACTTCACCGGCATCGACAATGCGCGCTTCCGCAAGCCGGTTGTGCCTGGCGATGTGCTGCGTCTTGAATCTGAACTGATCAACTGCCGTCGTGGTCTCTACTGTTTTCAGGGCAAGGCCTACGTTGGAGACACTCTCGTGGCCGCGGCCGAAATCAAAGCTACCTTTGCTTCCCGCTAGGATACGCTCACGCATGATCCATTCAACTGCTATTGTACATCCTGCTGCCCGTATCGACGATGGTGCCGAAATCGGTCCCTTTGTCATAATTGGCGAAAACGTGACCATTGCCGCCGGTACCACTGTCGGTCCGCACGCCGTGATCGAAGGGTGGACGGAAATAGGCCGCGACAACCAGATCTTCCAGTTTGCCTCGGTCGGCGCAGCACCGCAGGACCTCAAGTTCCACGGTGAGAAAACCACCCTGCGTCTCGGCGATCGCAATATTGTCCGTGAATTCGTCACATTGCACCGTGGTACCGAGAGCGGCGGGGGCGAGACGGTTATCGGCAACGACAACCTGTTTCTTGCCTATTCCCATGTCGCTCACGACTGCATCGTTGGCAGCAGGATTATCCTTTCGAACGGCGCCAATCTAGCCGGACATGTTCAAGTGGACGACTTCGCCATCCTCAGCGGACTTTGCGCGGTCCACCAGTTCACCCGCATCGGAGCCCATGCCATGGTCGCTGGGGGAGCCATGGTCAACCAGGATGTCGCACCCTACACCATCGTCCAGGGGGATCGGGCCAAGACGGTGGGGATCAATCTCGTTGGATTGCAGCGCCGGGGCTTTTCGGAAGAAGCCATTCGCACCATCAAGAAGGCCTACAAGCTGGTTTTTCGTTCCAGGCTGCGGCTCGAGGATGCACTCGATAAAATTTCCCAGGAGTTGGGCGAAGGGCCGGAACTCAGGGTCTTCATCGACTTCATCCGGCAGAGCCAGCGGGGCATTGCCCGTTGAGGGGAGGAGCCTGAGCAGATGAGCAGACTGCGTGCGGGAGTAATCGGGGTCGGTTACCTGGGCAGGTTCCATGCCCAGAAGTATGCCGCCCTTGAAAATGTGGATCTGGTCGGAGTCGCCGATGTCAGCCGCGAACGGGCCGAAGAGGTCGCTACCGAGGTCGGCACTACCGCTTTCACCGATTATCGTGAACTGCTTGCCCATGTCGAACTGGTTTCCATCGTTGTGCCGACCCAGTATCATTTCCCGGTGGCGAAGGAGTGCCTGAAGGCCGGCTGCCATATTTTGCTGGAGAAGCCGGTTACCCAGACCGTCGCAGAGGCCGAGGAGTTGATCCGTATGGCCGCAGAGCGCCACCTGGTTTTTCAGGTCGGGCACCTGGAGCGCTTTAACCCGGCCATTCTGGCTCTCAGGGGGGTATTGAAGAACCCTCTCTTCATCGAATCGCACCGTCTTGCCCCGTTCAAGTCGCGTGGCACCGATGTCAACGTGGTTCTCGATCTCATGATCCATGATATCGACATCATTTTGAACATGGTGCATTCGACGGTCAAAGTGGTCAATTCGGTCGGCGTCCCGGTCCTCTCGAACGAGGTCGACATCGCCAACGCCCGTCTGCAGTTCGAAAACGGCTGTGTCGCCAATGTCACCGCCAGTCGTGCCAGCCGTGAATCGATGCGCAAGATCCGGATATTTCAGTCCGATGCCTATATCTCCATCGACTACCAGGAGCGCAAAATCGCCATCTTCCGCAAGGGTGGCGAGGGCTTCCCGATTCCAGGGCTACCGAACGTGACGATGGAAGAGAAGAGCTTCGAGCAGGGAGATGCCCTGCTGGCGGAGATCCGGGCTTTCATCGATGCCGTCGGCACCGGTACCGCGCCTCCCGTCACCGGTGAGGACGGCAAGCGGGCTTTGGAATTGGCCCTGCAGATTAATAAGAAACTCTGGCACGAGGTAAGTCCCTGACTTGCCCGGTTTTTCCATGGCTGAGTGATGCAGGCGAGGACGTGACCGCACGCACCTCGCCTGTCGCTTTTGAATTAACCCTGCTGAAAGAGGATGGGCCGATATGAATATCCCGATGGTTGACCTCAAGGGTCAGTATGAAATACTCAAGGACGAGATCGAAAAGGGTTTCCGCGATGTCCTGGAGAATACCCAGTTCATTCTGGGTCCCAATGTCCGTGCTTTTGAAGAAGAGGTGGCCGCTTACTGCAAGGTGAAGCATGCCATTGCCGTGGCCTCCGGAACCGATGCCCTCCACCTGGCCTTGCGCGCCGCCGGCATCGGCGAGGGGGATGAAGTGATCACCACGCCCTTTACCTTCATCGCTACAGCCGAGGCCATCTCTTATGTCGGTGCCCGGCCGGTCTTCGTCGATATCGACCCGGAGACTTTCAATATCGATGTCAACCTGATCGAAGCGGCCATGACAAAGCGGACCCGGGCCATCCTGCCGGTCCATCTGTTTGGTCAGCCTGCCGACCTTGCCCCCATCCAGGATCTCTGCCGCCGGCATGGACTCAGGCTGATTGAGGATTGTGCCCAGTCCTTCGGTGCCGAATATTGCGGCAGGATGACCGGGGTCTGGGGCGATCTGGGCTGTTTTTCCTTCTTCCCGAGCAAAAACCTCGGCTGTTACGGCGATGGCGGGATGATCGTCACCGACAGCGACGAGATGGCGGAGGCTGTCCGCGTGCTGCGTAACCACGGCAGCCGCCAGCGCTACCATCATTCAGTGATCGGTTATAACAGCCGGCTTGACGAACTGCAGGCGGTGGTGCTGCGGGCCAAGCTCAAACACATAGAAACCTACAACACCTTGCGGCGCAAAAACGCCCATCTCTACACCAGCCGTCTGCAGGGGACGCCGGTGATTCCGCCGGCTGAGGATGGCATAGGTGTACATGTTTACCACCAGTACACGGTTCTCACCGACGTCCGGGAGTCGATTCAGAATGCGCTCGGCGCGGCCGGTATCGCCTGCGCGGTCTACTATCCCATTCCGCTGCACCAGCAGGAGGTATACCGGGATATCTATGCCGATTGTTCGTTTCCCGTATCCGAAGAGGTCGCTGCCCGGGTTCTTTCCCTCCCCATGTATCCTGAACTGACAGTCGCACAGATCGACCGGGTCTGCGATGTTCTGCTCAAGGCATGTGAGGGGTGAGGCGTGAGGTGTGAAGAGTAAAGGCAAAGCTTTGGAAAAGATGGAAACGGGTGGTGTTGTTTCTCCTCACTCATCACTCCTCACTCCTCACCGATCAAAGCGTTCCGCTTTGATCGTCACTGGCGAGGCTTCCGGCGACCTCCACGGCGCCAATCTGATTCGAGCTTCTCGGGAGATCGATCCGGGCCTTTCCTTCTTCGGCGTCGGCGGCCGCCGGATGGCGGCAGAGGGCTGCGAGATACTGATAGCGGGTGAAGAACTCGCAGTCATGGGACTGGTGGAGGTGATCGGTCATTTTCCGGTTATCCTGCGGGCCTTCAACCGTCTCAAGGCCCTCATGCGCGGGCCTGACCGTCCCGATGTCCTGATCCTCATCGATTTCCCGGATTTCAACCTGCGACTTGCCCGAGAGGCGAAGAAGGCCGGTGTGCCCGTGCTTTACTACGTCAGCCCCCAGGTCTGGGCCTGGCGGCGTGGCCGGGTGCACAAGATTGCCCGGGTGGTCGACCGCCTGGCGGCGATCTTTCCCTTCGAACCGGAGTTCTACAAGGGGTTGAACATCGAAGTGGAATATGTCGGCAACCCTCTGCTCGACGAGGTCCGGGTGGAGCAGAGTCGCGACGAGTTTCTTCGCGCCTACGGTCTTGATCCTGACCGCCCAGTGGTTGGGCTGTTTCCGGGCAGCCGAAGAAACGAGCTCCACTACAATTTCGATACGATCGTGGCGGCGGCGCAGCAGATCCGCGCGCGCATACCCGAGGTGCAGTTCCTACTGCCCGTTGCCGCATCCCTGCAGCCTGCAGCCATTCGGGAACGTCTGGATGGGGTAACACTCAATGTCGCTTTGACTGAGGAGAGCATCTACGACACCGCCAACGCCTGTGACGCCATCATAACGGTTTCCGGCACCGTGACACTGCAGATTGCCCTGGTGGGAACGCCAATGGCAATTCTTTACAAGATGGCGCCTTTGACTTACGCCATCGGTAAGCATCTGGTCAAGGTGCCGCATATCGGGTTGGCCAATATCGTGGCCGGACAGGGCGTGGTGAGAGAATTTATTCAGGATCAGGCGACGCCGGGAGCGATAGCTGAGGAGATTGTCCGGATTCTTGAAGACAATGCCTACAATCGAGGCATCCGCGACGGACTTGGGCAGGTGCAGACTCGCATGGGCGAGCAGGGGTGCTCGGCGCGGGTTGCCCGCATGGCCTCGGCGATGAGCCGGGAGACTCTAATCAAGGATACTTTTTAGGTGGCTGAAAAAACGAGTCAACTCTACCGGCGGCTACTGACCTACTCGCGCCCCCACAGCGCCCGGATCGTCCTGGCTATCGTCGGCTCAATCGGGGTGGCCGGCGTCGACGTCGCCACGGCCCAGCTGGTCCGGCCGCTGTTCGACAAGATCATCGCCGCCGGCAACTATACCCTAGTCAACCTGGTGCCATTTATCATTATCGGCTTGGCGGCCTTCAAGGGGGCGTCCCGCTACATCCAGGAATACTTCATCAAGACGGCCGGTCAACTGGTCGTTCAGGATATCCGCAACGACCTCTATTCCCACTCCATGGGTCTCTCCATGGGGTACTATTCCCGCACCACCACCGGCAACATGATGTCGCGCATTCTCAACGATGTCGGCGTTCTGCAACGCTCGGCGGCCGACGTCCTGGTCGAGGCGGTGCGAGAGGGCTTTACCCTGATAGGGTTGACCGCCTCGGCCTTTTACAGCGACTGGAAGCTGGCCAGCGTCGCCTTTCTCGTGCTGCCGGCCGCGGTGCTGCCGGCCTCGGTGCTCGGCCGCAAGATCAAGGACTACACCCGCCGTAGCCAGGCGACCATGGGTAATTTGACAGGGGTGCTGCAGGAGACCTTCTCCGGGATCAAGGTGATCAAGGCCTTCGGCACCGAGGTGGAAGAGAATCGGCGTTTTCGTACCGAGAACCTCGCCTTCTACCGCTTTCTCCGCAAAACCCTCAAATACGATTCAGCCTCGGCGCCGGCCATCGAACTGCTGGCGTCGCTGGGTATCGCCGGGGTCGCATGGTACGGCTTGCATCGGGTCCTCACCGGGGCGATCACCCAGGGGGAGCTGTTCGCCTTTGTCGCTTCGGTCCTGATGATGTACGGGCCGCTGAAGAAGCTGGTCAAAGTGAGCAACAGCATCCAGCGGTCGGTCGGGGCTGCGGAGCGGGTCTTCGAGGTCATGGACGAGATTCCCGATATTGCTGATGCCCCCGATGCCCGGCCGCTCCCCCGCGCCCGCGGCGAAGTGAGCTTCGAGCACGTCAGTTTTGCCTACGAGCGGGAGCCGGTGCTGAAAGACTTTTCCCTGCAGGCACGGCCCGGGGAGGCGATCGCCCTGGTCGGTCCTTCGGGTGCCGGCAAGTCGACCATCGCCGGCCTGCTCGCCCGTTTCTACGACCCGCAGGAAGGTGCTATCCGGGTCGACGGGGAAGACCTCCGCCGCATCACCCTGGCCAGCCTGAAGAGCAACATCGCCCTGGTCGATCAGGAGACCTTCCTGTTCAACGACACCATCCGCAACAACATCCGCTACAGCCGTCGCGGGGCCAGCGATGCCGAGGTCGAGGAGGCTGGGTGCCTGGCCTATGCCGACGATTTCATCCGTCTGCTCCCGAATGGGTACGACACCTCCATCGGCGACCGTGGTCTGCGCCTTTCAGGTGGCCAACGGCAGCGCCTCTGCATAGCTCGTGCAATCTTGCGCGATGCGCCGATCCTGATTCTTGACGAAGCGACCAGCGCTCTTGATACCGAGAGTGAGGCGATGGTGCAGAAAGCCCTGGCCAACCTGATGCGCAACCGCACGACTTTTGTCATTGCCCACCGGCTCTCGACGATCATGCATGCCGACAAGATCGTGGTTCTTGAAGACGGTCGCATCGTCCAGGTCGGCAGCCATCAGGAACTGCTGCAGCAAGGCGGCCTCTACCAGAAGCTCTACGAGATGCAGTTCCAGGATCAGAGATGAACCGAGCTTTTGGGGACCGCCTCCTGCTCGCCGCGGCCCCCTTTCTGGCGGCCTGGGTCATCCGTCTGCTGCGATCGCTGATGCGGATCGAGTTTGTCGGAGAAGAGCGACTGCGCACCTGCTGGGAGAGGCGTGAACATGTCATCCTCGCCTTCTGGCACGACCAGTTGCTGCTCATGGTCAAAGGGTATCGCGGGCCGGGGGCGAAGATTCTCATCAGTTCCTCCAAGGACGGCGAACTGATCGCCCGGACCATGCGCTACTTCGGCCAGGGGGCGGTCCGGGGCTCTTCGACCCGTGGCGGCCGGGCGGCTTTCAAGGCAATGCTGGAGCTGGCCAAAGAGCCGTTCGATCTGGTTTTCACCCCCGACGGTCCCAAGGGCCCCCGGCACACGATCAAGGAAGGGGTGGTGCAGTTGGCCCGCCTGACCGGCCGGCCGGTCATTCCCATGGCCTTCGCCTGCAGTCGTGGTCACCGGTTCGCCTCCTGGGACCGCTTCCTCCTTCCGTTTCCGTTCAGTCGGGGAGTATTCTCCTTCGGACCGGCAGTCCATTATGACGCGGTGGAATCATCAGCCGATTTTCAGGCGCGACTGCAGCAAGCCATGGAAGAAAACGATCGACGGGCTCGCGCCCGCCTGGAGGAGCACGGTGTATCTGCTGTATGACCTGATACTGCTGGTCGCGGCGGCAGTACTGATTCCTTGGTACCTGTTGCGTGGACTACGGCACGGCAAGGTGCGGCGCGGCATCCGTGAGCGGCTTGGCCTTTATGAAGACGGTCGGCTGGCATCGTTGGCCGGTCGGGAGGTCATCTGGGTCCATGCCGTGTCGGTGGGTGAGACGCGGGCGGCGATTCCACTGCTGCGTGCGCTAAAGGCCGCTTATCCGCAGAGTGCACTGGTCCTCTCCAGTGTGACCGAAACCGGTCATGCTATTGCCAGCGGCATCAACGACGCCGACCTTTGCCTTTTTTTTCCCTTCGATCTCTCCTGGGTCGTCCGGCGGGCTCTCACCCAGGTCAAACCTGCGTTGATTGTTATCGTTGAAACGGAAATCTGGCCTAACTTTGTGCGCCTGGCCCATCAATCGGGCATTCCCGTACTGCTGGTCAATGGCCGTATCTCGGATCGTTCCTACCCTCGCTATCGGCGCGTACGCTGGCTACTTAGGCCGGTCCTGGAGCAATTCTCGGCCTTCTGCATGCAGACGGACCAGGATGCCGAACGCATCCGTGGCATAGGTGCGCCGCCAGAGAGGGTGGAAGTCACGCGCAATCTCAAATTCGACATGCAGACAACTGTCCCGAATCCGGCCGCAGCGGCTTCTCTGCGGCAGTCTCTGCGCCTTCCCGACCGCGCCTCCATCTGGGTAGCCGGCAGCACCCATGCCGGCGAGGAGGAGGTTGTTCTCGAGGTCTACCAGCGACTGCTCCGGGAGGGGCGTGCCCTTGTTCTTGTGCTGGTTCCCCGGCATCCTGAGCGGTGTCGGGGGGTCGGTGAAATGCTGAGTGGACAAGGTGTCCCTTTTGTCCTGCGCACGGCTGTAGAATCTTCCTCCCGATTGCTGGCACCGGGGGGGGTGTTGCTGGTGGATACCGTCGGGGAAATGCTCAAACTCTATACTGTAGCCGACCTTGTTTTTGTCGGCGGCAGCCTGATTGCTGTTGGCGGGCACAACGTTCTTGAGGCGTCTCTCCTGAAAAAGCCCGTAATCTTTGGCAGCTACATGCATAACTTTAAGGAGATTTCTCAACTTCTGCTGGCGGCCGGTGGTGGCATCCAGGTGGCTGATCCCACTGAACTGACGACCGCTGTCAGGCGTCTACTCGACAATCACGAAGAAGCCTGTCGCATGGGCGAGCGTGGGCATGCTCTGCTGGAGGCAAACGCCGGCGCCACCGAACATACCCTGGTGGTAATTAAGCGGCTCCTCGGAAGTTAGCATGAGTCGACTCCTTGCTCTGCATCGGCAATTGGTGGCGGCGGGTCCCCGGGGTCTCGCGCAGCAGATGCTTTTTTTTCTGCTCCGTTGCGCCGGGTGGCTGTACGGCCTGATTGGCCGGTTGCGCAGGGAGCTCTACCGGGCGGGAATCCTGTCTGTCTATCGGGCGCCGGTACCGGTTATCTCGGTCGGCAATCTGGCGGTCGGGGGAACCGGCAAGACCCCGATGGTCGACTATCTGGTGAAATGGCTGTCGGGGCAGGGACGGCGGGTGGCGGTGGTCAGTCGCGGTTACGGAGGGCGGGGGGCAGGCAAAGTTGGGGTGGTCTGCGCAGGGGAGGGGCCACTGCTGCCGCCTGAGGTCTGCGGTGACGAACCGTACCTGCTGGCGCAGCGCAATCCTCGCGCTCTTGTGTTTATCGCGCCCCGCCGAGCCGACGGCATCCGTCTGGCCATCGAACGCTTTGCTGCTGACGTGATTTTGCTGGATGACGGTTTTCAACACTTGGCGGTAGCTCGCGACCTCGACATCGTTCTGCTCGATGCCCGTCGTCCCTTCGGAAACGGGTATCTCTTGCCCGCCGGGCTGCTGCGTGAGTCGCCTGCTGCGCTCGCTCAGGCCGGAGTCGTGGTGCTGACCCGCAGCGACGGCTCCGAGAATCCTGCCCCGAACCTGATGTGTCCACTTATCCGTTGTCGCCATCGACTGGCGGTCGAGGCAGTCTCCCTTGCTGGGAAGAAACTTCCGCTGCAGAGCCTTGCCGGGCAGCGCGGCGTCGCCTTCGCCGGGATCGCCGATCCGGAGAATTTTTTCAGTGCGCTTGCTGCCGAAGATCTCCAACTGGTGCGGACTTTGCCGTTGTCCGATCATATTGCCTATGACCGCGACACTCTGGCTCTGCTGGCCGAGGCGGCCAGGGATGCTGATTTTCTGGTGACCACGGAAAAAGATGGTGTTAAAATAACCTCCTTGCAGTTGCCCTTGCCCTGTTACCATATCCCCATGACCCTGGAGTTTTTTGCCGAGGGCTCGCTTCTGCTGGAGCGAGCCCTTAACGCGGTCATCCATCAGGAGATACCATGACCCTCTCCAAAGAATTGCTGGAGATACTTGCCTGTCCCAAGTGCAAAGGAGAGGTGCAATTGCAGCAGGACGGTGCAAAAATCGTCTGCTCTGCCTGCGGTTTAGCCTATCCCGTTCGCGACGGGATTCCCGTGATGCTCATTGACGAGGCCGAGCAAATTTTACCTTGAATCTTGAACCTTTATCCATAAAACGCATTCTCGTCCGGCAGACCAACTGGATCGGCGATGCCGTCATGACCACTCCCGCCATGGGAGCGATCCGGGCCACTTTCCCCCGGGCCGAGATCGTGGTGGCGGCCAATCCTCTTGTGGCCGAACTCTTTCGTCATCATCCCGATTGCGACCGTGTCGTGGTGTTTGATAAAAAGGGTGCGCACAGGGGAATCCGGGGGATGCTTTGCTTTGCCGGAGAATTGCGCCGCGAGAGATTCGATCTGGCTGTTCTGCTGCAGAATGCCGCGGAAGCGGCGGTGATCGCCCTTCTGGCAAGGATTCCGAAGCGGGTAGGATATCGCACCGATGGTCGCCGTCTCCTTCTGACACACAGCGTCGCGGTGGGCGAGACGGAGAAGCGACTGCATCATACGGCCTACTACCTTCGCATGCTGGAGGCTGTGGGGATCAGGGGCGGGAAAGGCACGCTCAGGCTGGAATGCACCGCCGACGAATCTGACTGGGCCCGGAAGACGCTGGGGGACGGGGAGTTCGTCGCCGTCAATCCCGGGGCGGCTTACGGCTCGGCCAAGCGCTGGATTCCGGAGCGTTTTGCTGAAGTCGGCGATCGTCTGGCGAAGGAGTTCGGAATTCGCGTCGTGCTCACCGGAGGTCCTGGCGAGGTGGAAATCGGCCGCGATATCGAGGCGGCCATGTCGTCACGCCCGCTGAACCTCATCGGCAAAACGGGAGTCCGTCAGATGATGGCCGTTCTTTCCTGCTGCCGCCTCGTGGTCACCAACGACTCTGGGCCGATGCATGTGGCGGCGGCTTTCGGTATCCCCATTGCGGCCGTCTTCGGTCCCACCGATCATACCACTACCTCTCCCCTGGCTGAAAACTGCCGGATCATTCGCAAGGAGATCGACTGCGCCCCCTGCCTGCTGCGCCAGTGCCCCACCGACCACCGGTGCATGGAGGCGGTCTCCGTTGAGGACGTCCTTGCCGGAGCTCGCCAGTTGCTGGGGAGGGAAGGATGAAGGTGCTGATCGTCAAAGTGAGCGCTCTCGGCGATGTCGTCCATGCGCTGCCGGTGCTCGCCTGGCTCAAGAGTGCCGAACCCGGGATGGAGATCGACTGGCTAGTGGAGGAATCCTTTGCCCCCCTCCTCGATGGACATCCTCTTGTCCGCAGGGTGCATCGCCTGCGCACCAGGGCCTGGCGGCGCGACGGACCAGGTGCCGGAATCAGGGGAACTCTGGATGCCGCCGGCAGGCTGCGGCGGGAAGCCTATGATGTGGTTCTCGATCTCCAGGGAAACAGCAAGAGCGCCCTGTTCACTCTTTTGACCGGTGCTTCTCGTCGCTTCGGCTTCGACCGAAACGGCGTCCGCGAATGGCCGAACCTGCTGGCCACCAACCGGAAAGTCACCCTGGGAGCGGAAGACCATCACATCACTGATCGTTCGCTGGCGATTGCCCGGAAAGCTTTCCCGGCAGGAACGCAGTCTCCCGCGGCCGGTCCCCTGCCCATCGATGGACAGACCCGTTCGGTGGTCGAGCAGTTGCTGAACGAAAGAGGTTTGACAGGAAAGACCCTGATCGTTCTTCACTACGGCACCACCTGGAATACGAAGCTGTGGCCTCTCGATCTCTGGCAAGAGCTTGCCGAAAAGTTGTGCGATCTCGAAGGGTGCCAGCCCATTCTGACATGGGGCAGCGAGGAGGAGCGGACTGCCGTCGCGTCCATCCACGCGGCCTCCGGGGGGCGCGCTGCGATATGGCCAAGGGGGTCGCTGATGGAACTGGCGGCGCTGCTTGAGCAGGTCGACCTGGTGATCGGAGGGGATACCGGTCCGATCCATATCGCCGCCGCGGTGGGAACTCCGACTGTTTCCCTCTTCCGGGTTACCGACGCGGGCCGCAATGGTCCACGCGGGGAAAATCATATTCGGCTGCAGGCCCCCCTGGACTGTTCGCCCTGCCTGAAAAAGGCTTGTGACCGCGACGAGGAGTGCGGACGCAGCATCGGCGTTGATGAGGTGCTGCTGGCTGCTGTGACCCTGCTGGGGGAGCGGTCATGAGCGAGATGATCGTGAAGGGGGGAATGGTGGTTGCAGCCGAAGCTTACCCCCTCCTGCAGAAAGCCGGGCTTACCAGCTTCAATGCTTTCATGGAATTTACCGGCGGCACCCGGATCTGTCATAAACGGGGGCGTTCGGTTTATCGGTTCGAGATCGAGGGCCGGGCCTTCTATCTGAAACGGAACCGTTTTCAACGGATCGAGTTCTTTAAGCGCCTGAGCCGCTTCAAGCTGCCGGCTCGCGGAGCCTGGGAGGAATGGGAAAGCATCCGGCTCATCCGCGAGGCGGGATTACCGACGATCACTCCGGTCGCCTACGGTGAAAGACGGTTCCTGAATCTGGAAGTAGGCTCCTTCACCCTGACCGAGGAACTCTATGATGCCGAGCCGCTCGATTCATTTATCGAGCGCGAGTGGTCTGTTGTCCCGCCCGGCTCGAAGCGGAAAGAGAAACGAAAGATTATTCATGATCTTGCCCGGCTGGCGCGGCGCTTCCACGAGCGGGGGATGAATCACCAGGATTTTTACCTCAACCATTTTTTTATCGACCGGACGGGGAATCTCTATCTGCTCGACCTGCAGCGCGTTCAGCACCGGCCAGAGGTGCCGATACGCTTTGTAGTGAAGGACCTCGGGCAGTTGTTCTATTCGAGTCTCCGTTTCCCCTGTCTCAGTCGGAGTGACAAGATGTTTTTTCTGCTCAACTATCTTGGCATAGGGCAGTTGGATCGAAAGGGGAAATCGCTGGCCAAGAAAGTTCTGGCCAAGAACGCCCGGATTGCCAGCCACGATGTAAAACTGCACGCCAGACGACGCAAACGAGGAGAACTGCCGTAAAGAGTATGATGGAGAATACAATGAATAAGGATATATATGCCGGGATGAGAGAGAACGATTGGTCGCATATCAGGCTGGCCTATGTGATTTACTTTTATTTCGACCAGGAAAACTCGACATCTCTTACCGACCTGTTGCGTGAGTACGCTGCCTATCCCCGGGATGTCATCGATCATGTACATTTCACCATTGTTGACGACGGTTCTCCGGTCAAAGTCGAGATTCCCGAGGACATCAATCTAAACATTCTGTACCTGCGTATCGATGAGAATATCCAGTGGAATCAGGGCGGTGCCAGAAACCTGGGGGTCGTCATGGCCAGGGCGGACAAGATATTCGCCACCGACCTCGATCATAAATTGCCTGAGCAGACCCTGCGGGAACTCGTAGCCCGGAAAAACCCCGGCCGCACGTTTTACAAGTTCAAACGTCTGAACGAAAAGGGAGAAGACATCGGTTACCATCTGAATACCCTGTTTTTCTCCCGTGCCCGTTTTTTCCGTTTTCACGCTCTGGATGAACAGTTCTGCGGTTATTACGGTTTCGAAGACGCTCTTTTCTGGAGATGGCAACGATACCAGGGGACGCGATTTCTCTACCTTCCGGGCAGGCATCACTGTGTTCATCGCAGCAGCCTTGATTTGAAAAAATCCTATCATTCCCTGGAACGCGATCTATCCCGCAACAGGGCCATCGCGGAAAGGACTAAGAAGGCTTGGAAGACGTACGGGTCGCAGGCGGGACATAGCCGGCAATTTCTCTGCTTTCCCTGGCACGTCGTAGAGGAAAGGGTTCGCCGGACCACCCTTCCGCCCTTGAAAACCGACCGACTCTGGGCCCGGACTTGGTGGTGGCGTTGGTTGTTTGGATGAAAGAATAGTTCTTGACCTGAAGGTCAGGCCTGAGAATTGAGAATTCATTGTCTTATGAAGATTGCTCTGGTAAATCATAACTTTTCCCTTTCCCACGGCGGACTGGAGCGTTTTTCCGTCAATCTGGCCCTGGCGCTTCATCGTGCCGGGCACGATGTTCATGCGGTCGGGATGACGGCCGCGGACATTCCGCCGGAGATCGACACGCATACCATTTCGATCCCCCGAAAACCTTCCTGGCGGAGAATTCACGGATTTCATTCTCAAGCGACACGTTCCATTCAGGGGAAAGGGTTCGACATCGTATTCGGCCTTACCCGGTTTTTCCCCATGGATGTTTACAGGATGGGCGACGGGGTACAGAAGCACTGGATGCGCATCAGTTATCCTCTGGCGCCATGGCGCTGGCTCAATTATTTGTTCAATCCCGCCCATCTGCTGAATGTCTTTTTCGAAAAGAAAATCCTCTCCGCCACCGGAGCGAAAAGGATCATCACCAACTCGCACCTCTGTCGGCAGCACGCCCAGGACTACTACGGCGTGTCCGCCGACAGGATCAGCGTGGTTTACAACGGCGTCGATCACCGTCTGTTCAACCCGGAAAAGGTATCTGCGATTCGCGACGAAGTCAGGAGAACCCTCGGCCTGAACAGTGATGATATCGCCGTCCTGCATGTATCCAACAACTGGCGGCGCAAGGGACTGGATGTCACCCTGAAAGCCATCGGCCGCCTTGGGGAGCACGGGAAAAGAGTCCATCTTCTGGTTGTCGGCCGGGGGCGGCCAGCGGCCTTCCGGACACTCGTGCGGAAACTCGGGCTGGAGGCGAGGGTTCATTTCGTCGGTCAGACCGACAAGGTGGAGAGGTATTACGCCGCCGGGGACCTGCTCGTTCTTCCTACCCTTTATGATCCGTTTTCCAATGTCTGTCTCGAGGCGATGGCCTGCGGTTTGCCGGTGATCACGACGTCGGCCAACGGGGCCGCTGAAATTGTCGAGGAAGGGGAGAGCGGCTTCGTTCAGAAGGATCCGAGAAGCTTCGACGAACTTGCAGGGCTGATGAGACGTTCTCTTGAGCCGGGGATGCTCCGCCGGATGGGGGAAGCCGCTCAACGGATCTCCCTCGGTTTCACCCCCCTGAAAAACATGGAACAGACTCTGGCCGTATTCGAAGAGATCGTTGGGAGCAAGGAAGTCCGGATGCCCAGCCACGATGCAATTAAGGAGTCAGATTAATGGCACAATTCCTGGTAACTGGAGGTGCCGGATTTATCGGCTCCCATATTATTGACGAATTACTTCTCCGGGGCGAAACGGTTCGGGTACTGGACAATCTGGCGACGGGAAAACGGGAGAATCTGGAACACTGTCTGGAACGGATTGACTTCATCGAAGGCGACATTCGCGACCTGGAAACCTGCCGGGGAGCCTGTGCCGAGGTGGATTACGTGCTGCATCAGGCGGCACTGGGGAGTGTGCCTCGCTCCATGGAAGATCCCCTGACCAGCCATGACGTCAATGTCACCGGAACCCTCAAGATGCTCATCGCGGCCCGTGATGCCGGGGTGAAGAGGTTCGTCTATGCAGCATCCTCCTCGACCTACGGCGATCATACCGCTCTGCCCAAGGTCGAGGATCGCATCGGCAATCCCCTCTCACCCTATGCCGTCACCAAATATGCCGACGAACTATATGCCCGGGTGTTCGGACGCTGTTACGGCCTGGAGACGGTGGGACTGCGCTACTTCAACGTCTTTGGCCCCCGTCAGGATCCCTTTTCCCAATACGCCGCGGTGATCCCCCTTTTCGTCAGCGCCCTGCTGCGTGGAGAGGCGCCAACCATCAATGGCGACGGGGAGCAGACCAGGGATTTCACCTATGTGGGCAACGCCGTGGCGGCCAACCTGCTGGCCTGCGCCGCCCCGGCCGGGGCGGTGGGGGAGGTGTTCAATATCGCCTGCAACGAACGAACCTCCCTGAATCAACTGTACCGCCGACTTCAGGAGTTGCTGGACTCCGATATCGCTCCGGTGTACGGACCGTCACGGGTGGGTGATGTGCGCGACAGCCTGGCGGACATCGGCAAGGGCGGACGCCTGCTGGGTTATAAAGGCGAACTCAAGTTCGAGGAGGGACTGCGGCGTTCCATTGAATGGTATCGGGAGAACCTCTGATTAAAGGAGATAGAAAGTAGTGACTGATCCTATTTTTATAGATACAAACTGTGACGTATGTGGCAGTTGGGATTCAAAAGAACTTCTGAAAGCAAAAGGGTCTGCCTACCATGAATGTAGTTCTTGTGGACTTGTATTTTCTCGTCCAATGCCTGCTAATCTAGTAGATATTTACGAGGTTCAATACTCTCGCAGGCTTGATTTATATGCAAAAAAAATAGAGCAGAAACGAAAAAAGAACAGGAAGAAATTAAAAAAATTGGATCAATTCCGGAAATCTGGAAATTTTCTGGAGATCGGCTGTAATGCCGGCGCGGTGTTGTGTGCTGCACGAGATGCGGGTTGGAAGGTAAAAGGGGTAGATGTATCTCCTGCACCTGCCGCTTTCGCAAGAGAGAAAATGGGCCTCGATGTATTTACCGGAACAGTTGAAGAAGGAGGTTATCCGGACAATTACTTCGATGTGATTTTTACTAACGCAACGCTTGAACATCTTCGACACCCACTTGCGACATTGAAGGAATGCCGGAGAATCCTTCGGCCTGGTGGCATTTTCTATGCCGATACGGTCAATTGGGACAGTTACACGCGGCGCCTTTTAGGAGCCAATTGGAAGCTCATTAGTCCTTCCGATCATGTCCACCTTTATACTCCCAGCAATATTGTTTCATTGTGCCACCATGCCGGATTTGATCATGTTAAGACTTGGACCACCGGAGTTAGGGTCAAGGCTAATGCTCCTGAATCAACATTCAAGACTCCATGGCATTGGAGTTTGTTGAAGGGTCCCCTGTCTTTTCTTACACGTCTGAATAAAATGGGGGACAGTATCGAATTTCTTGCGCAGAAACCATTGAAGTAAATTTTCAGAAGAAAATCCATTGATTATCGCCTATCCTGTCCCGATGCTGTGGAGGCAGAAGTGTTCAGCGGCTACGATGCTCCATTGAATGGTATCGGGAGAACCTGTGAGGATAAGAGGTGATGTGTCAGTATGGCCTCATCTGAGTTGAAATTCGACCTGGAAACTGTTTCGTGCGCCCTCTGCGGCTCGGACATTCACGACCTCTATCTGCCGCGGGCCAAGGAGCTCTACAATGGTCTCGACGTCTGGTTTGATGTCGTTCGTTGCCGGCAATGCGGTTTTGTCTTTACAAATCCCCGGCCGACGGCGGAAACCATTCACTGCTTCTACCCCGATTCGGCTCAATACTATCAGCCCAAGACAAGTCGGCTGAAGGTTGGCATTTGGTCGCGCAAGAAATGGAAGCAGACCCTGCAGCAATCAGTAGAGTCCCGCCGCTTTGGTTACCCGCTGCCACGGGTTGCGGGCATTTTTGATGCTTTGCCTTCGCTTCTCTGGCGTAAGAAACTGCGTTTGGCGCATTTGCCACGCTTTGTGCCCAACGGTCGGCTCCTGGATATCGGCTGTGCCTGGGGTGGATACCTCTGGCGGATGCAGGATCTCGGGTGGGAGGTACACGGCATCGAACTCAATGCCGCGGCTGCCTGCTATGCTCAAGAGAGGTTGGGATTGTCAAATGTGCGCACCGGGTCTTTTGCCGAACTCGATTATCCTGAGGGATCATTCGACGTGGTGCACATGAGCATGGTTCTTGAGCATCTTTATGAACCTGCCACGGCGCTACGCCGAATCAATAGACTATTGCGTAACGACGGCCAGTTCATTCTCTCCGTTCCTGATATCTCCGGCTTCGCAGCCCGTTTGTTCAAGGACAAGTGCTATACCTTGCAGGTTCCGCAGCATCTGAGCCACTTCACTCCGCAAACCTTGACTAAATTCCTGCGTCAAGCTGGATTTGAGGTGGAGGAAATCCTTCACCAGAGGAACAAAAAGGATTTTACCAAGTCCGCCGAGTATCTGGAGAATAAGGCATTGGCTCGGACAATAAATCACCCCTTTGTTCGTGGTGCGATTCTCGATCCTCTCGTTTGGGTTCTCTCTGTGCTGGGCAAAACCAGCCGCATGAGTGTTTTTGCCCGCAAGGAACGAGTTCTGTGAGTCCGTCCGCATTAGACATGGGAGCACCTCCCTTGAAGGTCCTCTTCCTCGTACCCAGAATGGATAAAGCAAGTACCCGCTACCGGGTCTTGCAGTACATGCCTTCCCTGGAGCGAGGGGGTATTTCCTGCACTGTAAAAAGCCTCTCCAAGACCTCGCGGAACTGGTTCTCGCTGGCTGGGCAGCTGCGGCGGGCCGATCTGGTGTTCATCCAGAAAAAGCTCTTTACCCGCCTCGAGCTTTTCATGGTGAGGAAGCTCGCCAGGCGCATGGTCTACGATTTCGACGACGCGGTAATGTTCAAGTGTGATGCGGCTTCCGCTCGGCAAATAGAGCGGCAACGGAAGCGTTTTGCCGCAACAGTGCGAAAGGCCGATCTAGTCATTGCCGGCAACAGCTATCTGAGGGCTCAGACCCTGCCCTGGAATCCAAATGTGCAGGTTCTACCGACACCTCTCCACACCGGTTCTTATCCCGAAAGGCAAACTGTGCGGGATACAGGCGCAGTCGTTCTGGGATGGATCGGCAGTCGTGGCACCCTGAAATACCTGCGCGACATCTCCCCTGTACTTGAGAATCTGGGGTGCCTTTTCCCCCGTCTGAAACTGAAGATCGTGGCGGACGATTTTTTTTCCCTCGAGCATCTCGAAGTCATTCGCAAGCCGTGGTCCGCCATGGATGAAATTGCCGATCTGCACTCTTTCGATATCGGATTGATGCCCCTGCGCGATGACGAATGGACCCGCGGCAAGTGCGGCTTCAAGCTCCTTCAATGCATGGCTGTCGGTCTGCCGGTGGTGTGCTCGCCAGTCGGTATGAACTCTGAGATCGTCACTCATGGCCGCGAGGGGTTTTGGGCTTCGACTCCCGAAGAGTGGAGAGAACACCTTTCGCGTCTCATCACAGATGCCGGTCTGCGCCAATCTATGGGCAGGCTGGGCCGGCAGAAGGTGGAACAGACCTACTCCTTGGCGGTCAACGCTCCCAAGCTTTTGCATTACCTGCGAGAGCTTCGTCGGGCTTAGCACTTTTAACCCATCGGCACCCTGCTCATCGATGGAACATTTCCGGAGCATCAGGCAAAGTTATTTATGGCGAAAGTTTTCCTGAATGATATCCGGTGGGAATACCTCTCTGATGAGGGAAGGGTCTGGCTTAAGAACCATCCAGACCCCGTTGTAACTGGCCAGGTGGTCAAGGAATCATCCAAGCGTCGGGTCGTCTTCTTTCCGGGAATGTACCTCAAAGAGGTGCATTACCATGGCTTTGGCGTTCTCCTGAAAAGTCTCGGCAGCGGTACCGCCTGCAAGGAGGGACGTGTTTCTCGAAAACTCGCCGAACTTGGTATCTGCGTTCCCCAAGTCATCGGATACGGGAAAGCGGCTTCAGGGGGAGTGATCCGGAGAGACGTCCTCCTGACCCGGGAGGTGGCGGGCGGGAAAAGCCTCTTCGATTTCATCCATCGTGATTTTCCCCGCCTCCCGTTCTGCGAAAAACGTAAATTCGTTCGAGGGTTTGCCGCTTATATTCGAAAGCTCCACGACGCCGGAGCCCTGCACGCCGACCTGCACGTCGGCAATATCCTGCTGGTAGCCGAAGGGCACGAATTCAACTTCGTTCTTCTTGACAACGACCGCCTTTCTCTGAAAAGCCGGGAGATTTCGACTCGCCAGCGGATAAACAATCTGGCGCTGGTTCTTTCAAACCTCCGGTTCCACCTTAGCCGGACCCAGTATCTCAGATTTTTCCAGGAGTATGGTTTTCCCCTCGGCGAAGAGGGATTAGCCTTTCTGGCTGCCCTGGAAAGGAAAGTACTCGCCCACACAAACAAAATCTGCAACGAAAAAGCCCGCAAATGCCTTTCCAACAACAGACGGTTCAGCAAGGAACATCGGCAGGGGTTCACGATTTACAGGAAAAGCGGACTTCGTTCAAAGAATATTGTCGATACTCTCTTTCCTGATCCGGATGAAGTATTGGATCGAGGGGAGGTTCTTAAGGCCGGGCGTACTGTTCAAGCAGCAACCGTCTTTATAGATGGCCGAAAATACTTTCTGAAAAGGTATAATGACAAAGGCTTTATTTATCGTTTGCGGAATGCTTTTAGAAAATCGCGGGCGGTGAGGACGTGGCTTGTTTCCTGGGAGTTTTTGTACAGAGGGCTCCCCGGTCCGGAGCCAATCCTTTGTCTAGAGGAAAGAAGTTTCCGTTTTCTAAAACGTTCATACATTCTCTATGAATATGTTGATAATTCATTGTGTCTTCCTCAGAAATGGCCCTTATTGGATAGCCAAACTCGAAAATTCATTTTGATCCGCTTGGCAATAAAATTGGGCTGGATGCATCGGACCGGAGGCATCCACGGGGATTTGAAATGGAATAACCTATTGATTGATGAGAACAACAATATTTATTTTATCGATTTTGATGGAAGCAGGGTTTCTTTTCCCGGCAAATCGCAAATAATAGCCAAAGATCTTAAACGATTCTTAATAGACCTTTCAAAGTTCGAGGAGGACGAAGATTTAAAACTTTTCTTTACTAACGTTTCAAATAAGTGGCATTAGAGCATCAACGTAAATTTAATCTCTATGGGTCAAATTCCCCGCAGCTTGCTGCGATGAGATGATTCGAAGTTGGTTTTGATACCCCGCTGCTTGCGGCGGGGTAGTTCATTTAACCGATGTCCTGAAGTTATAGGAAGACGAAGAGTAACCTTAACGATCTCTATGAGAAGTTAATCTAACTACATGAAAATTTCACTTTTGGCACATCCCTAATAAAAACAGAAATGGAATTCTTTTTTAAAGAAGAGTATAGGCTAATTCAGGGATAATTGAGGCTTATGAAGATCATTTATTTTGTTAATAGAATATCTGTGAGTGGAGGGGTTAAGGTGCTATTTCAGCACCTTCAGTTGTTGAGAGCAAGGGGTATTGAAGCTGAGCTTGTTACACTTAAAGATGATTTTTTGAATATTTTTGGTGACAATGTAAGACATTTTAAAAAAATTGAACCCTCCAATTTTGATGGTAACCTATGTGTTGCGACTAAACCATCTGATATTTTAGCTTTATTTAATGCTGGCATTGATAGAAAAATGCCGATTTGCCATTTCATTCAAGGAGATGAGATAGGAGAGCTTGAAACTCGTATATCGACGCTGCTTGATTATGAAGTTTATTCCTTGAAGGTTTTGGGGCGTCTTTTTAAGGCTGTTAAGTATTTTCGCCGGAAAAAGCTATTTGAAAAAGCCTTTCGGCTTCCAACTGTGAAGATGGCCGTTTCCAAGCATCTTTGTAAGCTGGTTCAAGAGCGATTCCAGGAAGATTGTTTTGAAATTTCCAATGGTATAGACCTATCCGTATTCAGCCCGAGTTTTTGCAAAAAGGGCAGGGAAAGGGGCAAACACTGGCGAATTGTCTCCATTGGACCTTTCAGAGTAAAAACTAAAGGCATTGAACATGTTCTCGCTGCCGTAGGGTTGCTGAAGTCGGCTGGTTTTCCGGTTCATTTGAGCCGAATTGCAGGGTCGCCGATATCCGCTGAGGAAAAGCAGTCTGGATTGGTGGATTCTTACTTCCAGTCAATTTCGGAGGGGGATGTCGCCAGAATTATCCAGACCAGCGATGTTATGGTATTGGGGTCCTTGGAAGAGGAGGGATTTGGGTTGCCTGCCTTAGAGGCGATGGCTTGCAAAACTCCCTGTATTTTAACTAAAATTCCGGCTTTTTTAAATCTTGATGAACAAAGGGATTTTGCTTGTTTTGTGCCGCCCCGCGACCCCCAGGCTATCGCTGACGGGGTGCGGAAAATAATTATGAATAAAGAATATCGGGATGGTCTTGAGAAGAGAGGCTTTCAGGTTGCGCAAAATTATTCTCTTGATGTTCTTGGGGACAGGTTGGAAACATTTTATTCGAATTTGTTAGGGAAAAACAGTTAATTACTGGAGCTGTATGCCTTCAGCCAACAAGGGCGGAGCAACGAAGCGGCAGCAGGAGGGTCAGGCGGTGGCTTAGGGAATTTCCACGTGTCCTCCATTGCGATGACAGATTCTGAATATGAGAAAACAGAATTAGAGATCGTGAATATGTTTTGTTGTCGTTTGTAATGTTGTCGTTTGTAAAGGTTCTGATAATGAAAAGTAGCGCGAGAATGCATACAGTACTGAGTAAAATCATTCCAAGCAAAGATATTGTCATTAAGTTTTTGTATTTTTCTTTTATTGTTTTTGTGTGTGGGTTCTTTTTTTTGCCAATTCGTTGGCATAGAAATTTGTACTATGTTTTATTGATTCTGCCTTTTTTGTTCCTTTTAAAAGATCTCGATTTTAAACAACTTCTTCGATCCCACGTTTTCAAATTGAGTTTAGTTTATATAGTTTTCATGGTTCTTACTGTATTATGGGCCGAAGGGCTTGATTTGGAAGGCGTGCTTAAATATTGGCGCCGTGGATTCACGCTTATTTCTTTTTTGATAATTATGGCTTACCTTCTTATCAAGGACAAGGATTACTTGGATGTTTTGTTTAAATGGTCCTGTAGGATGGCCGGAATTTTAGCCTTTTTCTCCATCATCTGGTTTTACTTTTCCCGTGGGATATCACTCGACAGCGGAAGACTTGTTAGCATAGGGCCTCTGGACAATCCAATTTTAGCAGGGAATGTGTATGCCGGTATGGCACTTGTTTCCCATTATCATTTCTCGATCAAAAAAAACAGACGCATGCACGAGCGCTTAGTGAGTTTGTCCACCTTTTTGGTCATTTTGAGCTTTGTTTTGCTGACCCAGAGCCGAGGTCCATTAATCGCCCTTTTCGCAACAATGCTCTTCAGCTCTTTTTTAGTCAAAGATTATAAGTTCCTATTAAACATTGCCTTTTTGGTAGGGGTTTTGTTCATATCCAAGATTTTTAATTTTTTTGATCCTTTTTCCCTGATAAGTCGTGGCGATTCGTATCGTTTTGTTATTTGGGAACAGGCCTGGTCCTTTTTCCTTGAAAAGCCGGTGCTGGGGTACGGACTTGGTGGTGGCAGGCCCGACATATTGATAAAGCCAGACATTTCTATTGCACATGCCCATAATATCTTTCTCGCCAATTTGCTTGACGGGGGAGTCGTTGCTTTGGGCCTGCTTTTAGCGGTACTCTTGATGTCAGCTTATTGGGCATTTGTTTATTTTAAGAAAAGTGGCAATGTTACCCTTGTTTCCTTGGTTCTCTTTGCTGTCTTTTCGAATATGACAGACGGGCATACGTTGATTATGAGTCCAGGATATCAATGGATATATTTCTGGATGCCCGTTGCAATTATATCGGCATTCGAATTTCATCTTAAACACGATGAGTCGGGAACGATAATAGCTCCGTCCTGAAAAAACTCTTTCAAAAGACGAGACCAAAAATGGGATACCAATTATGAGCCTTCGACACATACATGACCACCTCGAGCAGCATTTGAGAACCATTGAGCTTGTTTCACAACACCTCGTTCAGGATATCGAACGCTCCTGCTCTTTAATCGCCGGTGCATTAAAATCCGGGAAAAAGATTCTGGTCATGGGCAACGGCGGTTCCGCCGCCGATGCTCAGCATATGGCGGCGGAGTTTGTTGGTCGTTTTCTGCTGGAACGCAAGGCATTACCTGCCA
>Ga0256865_1000086_pt1 | contig 34024 bp, 30 predicted proteins | sample RVTome_14_FD_187337 | JGI IMG/M metagenome (GOLD analysis project Ga0256865, IMG submission 187337) | Soil microbial communities from uranium-contaminated site in the Upper Colorado River Basin, Wyoming, United States - RVT145D125 HiSeq ... | reverse complement strand
GTCCTCGCCTTTCAGCGAATTGAACACCCCGGACTTGATCCAGCTCGATCTATTCCTGAATTCGCGCGCTGTTGTTCTTGCCAATGACGTAATCCACGCGCTGCTCGCACGCGATGCCGCCCGCGCGAGCGTCGCGCTCGAGCGACTGCGCGTGGAGGAACCTCAGCATCACTTGCTCGGTGCGATGAACGGTCTGCGCGGAACGCTGGACGCGTGGCCGTTTCCAGCTGCCAGCGCATCGGACATCGAGCGGACGATCCGTCTGCTGGAATCCGAAGTGCAGTCCATGGCGCACGCCGCGATCGGCGAAAACGCGACCGATTTCATGCTGCCCTTCTGGCGTGACCTCGCTCAGGCTCCTGGAGCACACGTCTACGAGCCGGTGTCACCGCAGGCGTACCGCGCGGCCCTCTACCTGCGGTGCGGCGATTCCGAGACTGCGGCCACGGCGGCGCAGGCGATAGCACGCCCTGAGGACAATATCGACGCCCTGCATTGGCTCAGCATAGCGCGATATCGGACGGGAGGTCTGGTTACATGCCGCGGATCGCTCATGAGGCTTGCTTTGCTGGCACCAGAACGCATCCCGGGTACGCTCGATGAGATCGATGACGCGCTGCTGTTTCGGGAGTGGCACGCCTTCCAGGCGGCCTTGGATCCGGAAGACGGGACCGCAGGTGCCTGGTTCCCAGCGTGGCATCTGGTGGAGCACCCCGGAACCGCAATTGAATTTGGCAGCCCGCTGACCCTGCCGGAGACGGCACCCATTCAGGTCATGAAGACGATTGCCCGGCTGCTCAAAGTCGAGAAGGGCGGTTACAGCCCTGCTCTCGTTTCCGCGCGGAGCCGGTTGCGCAACCTGGATTCGAAAGTATTCGATTTCTACATGGCGCATTGCAACGTGAGCCATCCGTAGCCAATCGTCCAGCTACCGCTTCAACACTGTGCTGAATTTGTGCCAAGTTCGGCCCGATCTGCATTGGTTTTCCCGCAAGTGCGATTGGGTTTGGGGCTGGCAAGCGCTGTAAGTGACTGATCTATCGATGCCCCAAATTTATCTTTCGCCCTGAAAATCCTTGTGTCGGCGGTTCAATTCCGTCCCTGGCCACCATTTCAATAACTTGGCTCGCTGGGCACGGCTCTGGTGCTGCGAGCTCAAGTCCTTGTGTCGGCGGAGAAAATCTCTCCGTCGAGCGTGAAATATCAACAAGTTGGCGACCGGTCGTCGCTCCCCATGGCGCCGACTGTGCCGAAATTGTGCCGCTGATCTGGTGCCGGAACCTCGGGATATGGCTTTGACACCATATGCATTTAGACCCATAATGGTGGCGTGGCCTGGGCCGTCATCTTCCACCCCGAGTTCGATGCCGAGTTCCAGGAATTGGAGGAGAGCTTGCAGGATGAGCTGTTGGCGCACGCGAAGCTCCTTCAGCAATTTGGCCCCAACCTGGGTCGTCCGGCAGTGGACACGCTGAAGGGCTCGCGCCACGCGAACATGAAGGAACTGCGTTTCGCGTGGAAGAAAGCAGTATGGCGCGCCGCGTTCGCCTTTGATCCCAGGCGCGAGGCGATCCTCCTGGCAGGCGGCGACAAGGGCGGCATCAGCGAAAAGCGCTTCTACAAGCGACTCATCGCCACCGCCAACCGGAGATTCGACGAACATCTCGCGGCGCTGAGACGCGCTGCGAGGAAGCCATAGGAACAGGAGATGCCATCATGGCAAGGACACTAGACCAGGTACTAGCGGGGCTACCGGCGAAGCGCCGTGCGAAGATCGCGCGGCGCGCGGGCGAACTCGCAACCACGCTCAAGGACCTGCGCGAAGCCTTCGAGCATACGCAAGTGGAACTTGCGCAAAACCTCGGCGTGGGCCAGGACACGATTTCGCGCATCGAGCGTAGGAGCGACTTGCTGCTTTCGACACTACGGCGCTACGTTGAAGCGATGGGCGGACGGCTGGAGCTGATCGCGCATTTTCCCAACCGTTCACCGCTCGTGATCGAGCAATTTACAGCGAAGGCGGCTTCGCGGCCCAGGGCACGCGGGCGGGGGAAGGCGCGCCGCGGCGCAAGACGTGCCGAGGCCCGCGCCGCCTGACACAGCCAAGAAAGCTGACCCTTAAGGTTTTCGTACTTCGATGTCCTCGCCTTCCAGCGCGCTGAGCAGCCAGACCGCGAACTTTGTCCAGCTCGATCTATTCCTGGATTCGCGCACCGTTGTTCTTGCCAATGACGTGATCCACGCATTGCTTGCGCGCGATGCCGCCCGGGCGAGCGTGGTGCTCGAACGATTGCGCACGGAGGAACCCCGGCATCACCTGCTCGATACGCTGGACGGTCTCCGCCGCGCGCTGGAGGAGTGGCCGTTTCCATCCGCTACCGCCGCGGAGACCGGGCAGACGATCCAGCGGCTCGAAAACGAAATGCACCCTTTGGCGGATTCCGCGTTCGGCGAAAACGCGAGCAATTTCATGCTGCCCTTCTGGCGCGACCTCGCTCAGGCTCCCGGAGCACACGTTTACGACGCGGCGTTACCGCAGGCGTACCGTGCGGCCTTGTACCTGCGATGCGGCGATCCCGAAGCCGCGGCTGCAGCGGCCCAAGCGATCGAACGCGATGAAGACAACGTCGACGCGTTGCACTGGCTGGCTGTCGCCCGGTATCGCATCGAAGGCTTGCAGGCATGTCGGATGCCGCTCATGCGGCTCGCCCTGTTGGCGCCGCAGCGGATTCCTGGAACACTCGAGGAAATCGACGAGCCCCTGCTCAACCGGGATTGGCATGCGTTCCAGGTTGCGTGCCACTGGCTCGATCCGGAAAGCGAAGAATTGGGGTCTTGGTTCCCGGCGTGGTACCTGGTCGAGCACCCCGGAACTGCGATCGAATTTGGCAGCCCGGTGACCCTGGCCGAGACGGTGCCCGTGCAGGCCATGAAGGCGATTGCTCGGCTGGTCAAACTCGAGAGGGGCGGCTACAGCCCGGCGCTTGTTTCCGCGAGGAATCGGTTGCGCGAACTGGATCCGAACCTGTTCGACTTCTACATGGCGCGCCGCAACGTCAGCCATCGGTAGCTGACCGGATGCGGTTCTGTTTCCGCGCTGGGGGGCTGTGCCGATTTTGTGCCGGATTCAGACCGCGTGCCATTAGTTTTCCCTCGTTTGAGATCGGATTTGGGGCCGGCAAGCGCTGTAAGTGACTGATCTATCGATGCCCCAAAATCATCTCTCGATCTGAAAATCCTTGTGTCGGCGGTTCAATTCCGTCCCTGGCCACCACTTCCCTCAATCACTTAGCCGACCCGCCCTCGGAACCTTGCAGTTTAGTAGGACAATAGTAGGCAAGGCTCGGCCGGATATACGGGCACCCACGCTGATCCTCGGAGCAACAGAATGCAGCCCATGTTCTTGGGCGTGGAAGGTTGTTCCGTTTCTGTTCCGAGGCATCACTTTCCTATCTGAGCGACTAACAAGTTGAGTCCGCGGTCGGAAGCGAACGTTCCGGGGGCCAGCTTTTGGCCAATGAGCGGTCCCTAGCTCTCAGACCAAATGCTGGGACACCTCATCAATGCACGTCGGACGGTGCTGCCGTCGGGGCATAACCGGACTTTGGCAGTGAAATTCCGTTAATACGCACAATGTCGGCTTAAGCGAGTGGATAGCCTTTAAGGCCTTGGTGAGAGCCGGTACAACGACCTCGAGCAAATTACACCTCACCTCAAAAATCGGTTTTCCCCCAGTACGTTATCGAGAACACGTACACGACCGGTGCTTATGGAGCGACTTCTGGTGATTTCGTCATGTTGTGAAAACGCCACCGCGCAGATTTCTTCATCATAAAACTTTGTACCCGTTTCTTGTACCGGGGCAGCGACTAATGCTAGTGTGATTACACTGCGCGACGCGCGTAGCTGAGTAATGACGCGGTGTCTACTCGTGTTCAAGAGCTTTCTCGGAAAGGTATGCAAAGTTACGTCTGGCGCCCGCTACGTCAGGCCTGTTGTTTATCCTGGTAACGCGCAATCCAATACGAGGACCAACCGTCGATAGCAATGAGTGACGAACGGCACGTGCAAAGCGACAAGCGCCAGTGCACACATTACCTCGAAGGCGCCGACCGTCAACGGGACCAAGCTCTCACGATCGTTGCACATGAGCTAAGCAGCCCGCTAGCGGCCGTTGCTTATTCTGCAGAGCTCTTGCGCCGACGTGAAACTACCCTGGAAGTTCGCGAAAAAGCGGCCGCGATCATTTTGGAGCAGACTGAATTCATGCGGCGCTTAGTGGAGGATCTTCGCGAGCTCAGCGGAGTTTGGCGCGGCAATACTGCCTCGTGCAACAAGGCCCTGATCAATCTCGCGCAAGTTGCACATGATGCCGTGGAGATGAGCCGCCCGCTGATTGAGCGACGCGGGCACGCTTTGGAGATCGTCGTTCCACGGTGCCTGATACGAATTCGGGGCGATCGCGTGAGACTCGTGCAGATCGTGACCAACCTGCTTATGAATGCTGCTAGGTATTCTCCTGAAAGAGGCCATATTCGCCTGTCGATCGAGCAAGAGACAGCTGCCGCCGTGCTCAAGGTGAAGGACGACGGTATCGGCATACCTAAGGATATGTTGACCGGCATATTCGACCTCTTTACCCGACTTGAGGATGCAAAACGGAAGTATGCCGGGGGGATGGGGATTGGCCTCGCATTGGTACGGCATTTGGTGCAAATCCACGGGGGCAGCGTAGAAGCCTTTAGCGAAGGCGAAGGTCATGGAAGCGAGTTTATTGTGCGCCTGCCGCTGGCAGAGGATATACCCCTGAATGCAATTGACGTTACCGCACTTAAACAAGGGCATTATGAGGGCCCTCGTGACGCAGAGGCTTGTGCAATGGTCTCGCTTAAGGCAAGCGCTGACATCTGCTTAGAGCCGAGATCGGCTCCTCGCTTAATGCATGCTTCGGCGAGTAGCAACCACTGGTTAGATTGACTCCAGTTACGGATCAAAGCCGCCTAATCGGCATTGGTACTGGCAGACCCCGCTGCGGCGGGGGTTGTTTTTGGTGCTATCTGGACGTCCCTTTGCGTCGAAAGCGGACTGTGCCTGAAAATCCTTGTGTCGGCGGTTCAATTCCGTCCCTGGCCACCCGTCCTTCACTTGCGGAAACGGCTTGGTCCCGTTTCCGCGCCGTACATTTCCCCTCGCCCTCAGGGAGAGGGGGAAGGGGTGAGGGTGGGGAATTTCCTTCTTGCGATTTTCCCGCGGCGCTGCAGGGCTACTCGTGCACCACAGGGCGCGCTCACAGCACGCGATTGGTCCAGAGCAGCGAGAAGAACGCCGAGATCGCGATGAGCAGCGCGCCGATGCCCACGAAAATGGCGGTGACCTCGGCGGCGCGCTTCTGCGAGACCACCATGCGCGCGCTCAACTGCTCGTAGATCCTCTTCAGGTCCGGCGCGCTCGACGCGGCGTAGTACTCGCCATGAGTGGTTGCCGCGATTTTCTTCAGGGTCGCCTCGTCGAGCCGCACGCGCATCGACCAGCCGCTGAATCCGAGCGTGATGCCCTCCGGGCTCCCGATGCCCACGGTATAGACGCGAACGCCGAGATCCGCCGCCATCTTGGCAGCTTCGAGCGGAGCCGGACCATGGGTGTTCTCGCCGTCGGTGAGCAGCACGATCGCGACGGAACGGTTCGATCCGGGAGGGACCGGCTTCCTCTCCGGGCCCACGCGCGCAGGCTCGGACCAGTAGCGCCAGGCACGGGCGGGCCGCCCGTCGAGGAGGCGCTCCATGTCGATGCCCGCGTCCGGAAGCAGCGTCGCCAGAGCGACGTAGATGCCGCTGCCCAGGGCGGTGCCGGGCTGAAGCTGCACGCGCTCGATCGCCTGCAGCAGGTCTTCGCGGTTCCCGGTCGGTGACTGCACAAGCGACGCGGTGGCGGCGATCGAGACGATTCCGATTCGGGAGTTCCGCTGCTGGTTCTCGATGAATGCGCGCGCGGCGCTCTGCGCGGCCGCGAGCCGGTTCGGCTTGACGTCGGTGGCGCGCATGCTGCCCGAAGTATCGAGCACAAGGATGATGTTCTTGTGCAGCGACGGCAGCATCATGACCGCCTGCGGGCGCGACACGGCGCCGATCAGCGCGCAGAGACCGAGGATGAAGAGCAACGGCGGAACGTGCCGGCGCAGCGAGCTGCGGACAGCGCCGGTCGTGGAAGGAACGGCGAGTTCCGCCAGCCTCGCGTGAGCACGGCGCCGACGCGCGCCGAGCCGCAGGTAGGCCAGCACGACAAGCGGGAGGAGCGCGAGCAGCCATAGCATGCGCGGCCACAGCACGGAAAACTCTCCCAGATGCGCGAGCAGGTTCATTTCATCAGTGCCGGCGGCACGCCGCCGCTTGCGAGCTGGGCCCGGCGCTTGCGCAGGCGGGCGAAGCGCATCAGCGTGTCCACGAGATCATCCTGCGTCGAGAGCTCGATGCAATCGGCGCCCGCGTCGGAAAAGGCGGCGCGCAGCGCGTTCTCGCGCTCGGCGGCGAGGGACACGAAGCGCCTGCGGAAGAAGGCGTCGTGCGTGTCCACCAGGAGCTGCTGCCCGGTCTCCGCGTCCTCGACGACGACCAGGCCGACATCGGGCAGCTCCATTTCGAGCGTGTCATAGAGCCGCACGGCCAGGGTGTCGTGGCGCTCCCCGAGGAGCGCCAGCGGGCGGGACCAGCCGGGATCGCTGATGAAATCGGACACGACGAAAACGACGGACCGGCGCTTGATCGCCTGCAGCGCGCGTTCGAGCAGCTCGCCCAGCTGCGTGCATCGGCCCGCACCCGGGGCGTCGCCGGTTCTCTGGAGCCGGTCGATGAGATGCAGGACGTGCTGGCGCCCGCCCCGCGCGGGCAGGACCAGTTCGACACGGTCGGTGTAGAGCACGGCGCCGACTCGATTGCCGTGGCGGGTCAGCAGGCGCGCGACCAGCGCGACAAAATCGACCGCCATGGCGCGCTTCGTGGCGGTTCCGCTGCCGAAGTTCACCGAGTTGCTGAGATCGACCAGGAACCACGCCGTCACCTCGCGGTCCTCGTTGAACTGCCGCACGTGCGGCACCTGCAGGCGCGCGGTGGCGTTCCAGTCGATGGTGCGCGCATCGTCGTACACCTGGTACTCGCGGAGATCCGCAAGATCGATGCCGAATCCCCGGAAGAGCGTGCGGTAATTGCCGAGCAGCAGGCCATCGAGCCGGCGCAGCACCGTCCATTCGATCCGGCGCAGGACGCTTTCAGCGCTCGCGACGGCCGGCGCGAGTGCCGCCGACCTTGCCTGGTGGGCACGGACGAACTTCATGGGGGCTCTCAGCCTCCGGCGGCGACCCGGATGTGGGTTTCAAGCGGCTTGTCGGGCAGCGCGACCGCCTGCATGACCCGCGCGATCAGGGCATCCGCAGTCTGGCCGTCCGACAGCGCCTCGTAGGAGAGCACGAGCCTGTGGCGCAGCACGTCCGGCACGAGGTCTGCCACGTCCTCCGGCAGCACGTAGTCGCGCCCGCGCAGGAAGGCGAGGGCCCTCGCGCCTTCGATGAGGCAGATCGTCGCGCGCGGACTGGCGCCAAAGGTGATGTAGCGCGCAAGCTCGCCCAAGCCGTAGCGCTCGCAGCGCCGGGTGGCAGACACGATCTTCACCGCATACTGGAGAAACACCGGATCGGCGTAGACCTTGCGGCACTCGCCCTGCAGCGCCGCCAGCTGATCGGTGGTGGCCACCGAGGCGACCTCGGCGGCGGCTCCGGTGACCCGCTCGACGATGACGAACTCCTCTTCCTCGGAGGGGTAATCGACCAGCACTTTCATCATGAAGCGGTCGACCTGCGCCTCGGGCAGCGGATACGTCCCCTCGGTCTCGATCGGATTCTGCGTGGCCATGACGAGAAACGGCGAGGGCACCGGGTGGGTTTCGCCGGCGATCGTGACCTGGCGCTCCTGCATCACCTCGAGCAGCGCGCTTTGAACTTTTGCGGGCGCGCGGTTGATCTCATCGGCGAGCAGCAGGTTCGCGAACACGGGTCCCAGCGCCGTGCTGAAATCCCCGGTCTTCTGGTTGTAGATCCGGGTTCCGATGAGATCGGCGGGCAGAAGATCGGGCGTGAACTGGATGCGCTTGAACGAGCCTCGCATGGTCCGCGCCAGCGTCTTGATGGTAAGGGTCTTCGCCAGTCCCGGCACGCCCTCGACCAGCAGATGGCCCTGGGCGAGCATCGCAACCAGAACGCGCTCGAGAAAGTGGTCCTGCCCGACCACGATGCGTTTCACTTCATAGAGGATCCGCTCCATCAGGCCGCGGACGTGGCCGCTCGGGTCGTTGCTCATGGCGCTGCTTCTCCGGGGTATCAGAAAGGGTGGATGCCGACGGCGCGTCCGGCCACGGCGATAGTGACCGCGAAGCCGATGCCGATGAACGTGCCGGCCTCGGTCGGATTGAGGATCGCAGTGACGATGCCGACCACATCGCCCTGCATCGTCACGAGCGGGCCGCCCGAGCTGCCGGGATTCGCCGCCGCGTCGAACTGGATGAGCTGGGTCAATACACGGTCGCCCTTGGGCGAGCGGAATTCGCGGTTGAGCCCCGATATGACGCCGGCCGACACGGAAGGACCGATACCGAACGGAAAGCCGACCGCAACCACCTCGTCGCCGGGCTGCAGCTGATCGGCCGAGCCGAGCGTCGCCGCGGGCAAATCGTCGGGAATCGCCCGCGCCTTGATTACGGCGAGATCGTTTTCCGGGTGGATGCTGATGACGTTGGCCTCGGACTCCGAGCCGTCGTGGAAGGTCACGGTCACGCGCTGGGCGCCGGCGACGACATGGAGATTGGTGAGGATCACGCCGTCGTCCACGATGACGACGCCCGACCCCACCGACAGCTCCTCCATGCCTTTGGGACCCCCTTTGGACGAGTCGCTCTTGTCCCTGGCCTGTGCGTCGCCGGGCGCATCCGGTTTGGGTTTGCCGCCCCGGGACTTCGGCTTGTCCTTCGACGGGAGCGGATCGCCGAAACCGCGCACGCGCACCAGCGAGGGACGCACCATTTCCGCCGCCTTGGCGGCGCGTGAGGGCAGCGGTTTGGTGGTGAGCGTGTGCAGGACCGCAGCATCGATGTCTTCCTGCGTGAGGGATTGCGGCGGCGGCTGCCACCACCACAGGTAGGCCGCGCCGATCACCGCAGCACACGCGGCGCCGCCGAGAAAGCGAAGGAGCCCGGCCCGCCGCGCGGCGAAGGCGCGGATCCGCCCGAAACGCCGACGCGGGGTCGCGGCGGCGGGCCCGGCCGACCCCGGCGGGAGGCCGTCAGCGGCCGGGCGCCGGGCCGCGCCCGGCCCGGCGCCGAGTGCGCGCCTGGAACCACTGTAGAGCACCTGCCGTCTCATCGATTACCCCCGGACGCTGCAACCCGGGCAGGTGCAAGGTAGCATGGTTGCCGGCTACCGGGAATTCCCGCCGCACATCCGGTTGAAACAATCCACGCCGGGCGCCGGTGTATATTGGCGGGGCGGGGCCGTGTCTGCGCCAGCGGGGGGCGCGGCGGCCCGAGCAAGGAAAGTCCATGGATTTCTTGTGGTCAAATCTGCTCTGGCTGCTGCTCCTCGTTCCGGTGCTGATCGCGGCCTACGTACTGATTCTGCGGCGGCGCAAGAAGATGGCGCTGCGCTACGCGAGCCTCATGCTGGTGCGCGACGCGATCGGACCGGGGCAGTGGCTGCGGCGCCACGTGCCGGCGCTCCTGATCCTGCTGGCGATCGTTTGCGCGCTGCTCGGTGTGGCGCGGCCAAGCGCCGTCTTCACCCTCCCCTCCGAGCATCAGACGATCGTGCTGGCAATCGATGTCTCCCGCAGCATGCGCGCCACCGACGTGAACCCGAGCCGCCTGGGGGCGGCGCAGCGCGCGGTGATCGATTTTGTGCACGATCTACCGTCGAACGTTCGCGTGGGACTCGTGACCTTCGCCGGCACTGCGGCGATCGTGCAGACGCCCACGAGCAATCGCGAGGACCTCATCGCCGCGGTCAACCGTTTCCAGCTGCAGCGCCGCACCGCGACCGGGACCGGATTGCTGATGGCGCTGTCATTGCTGCTGCCCGATGCCGGCATCGACGTTGAAGCCGAGGTTTTCGACCGCGACTTCTCGCGGCGCGCGGGGGCGGTGCCGCTCAATGCCGCCACGCGGCAGCCCAAGGATTTCAAGCCGGTCGCGCCGGGTTCGTACACGACCGGCGCGATCGTGCTGCTCTCCGATGGCCGGCGCACCACCGGCCCCGATCCCCTGGGAGCGGCCAAGCTGGCCGCCGAGCGCGGTGTGCGCGTGCATACTGTCGGTTTCGGCACGAAGGAGGGCGGGCCGGTCAATTTCGAGGACATGGTGATCTACATGCGCTTCGACGAGGAGGCCCTGAAGGCAATCGCCGGCATCACCGAAGGCGAGTACTTCCATGCCGGGAGCGCGGACGACCTGCGGAAAATCTACGGGAACCTGACGGCCAAGCTCGCGCTGGAGCGCCGGGAGACCGAGCTCACGGCGTTCTTCGGCGCGGCGGCGGCGCTCTTCGCGGCGCTCGCGGCGATGCTGTCGCTGCTCTGGTTTCACCGCGCCGCCTGAAGTCTCACAAAACGGCATGGCGGACCCGAACAGCGCCGTGAAGCCGACGATCACCGCTACGCAACCGCGGGTCAGCATGAGCAGGCGCGTGAGATACCTCGAGCCTGCGCCTGCGTTCGACCGATGACCTCCGATGCCGATCAGCCGCAGTCGGGGTCGGCTCGGGAACTGATCAGACAAGCCGCCGATCATCTGGAAGGCGGTGACCTCGAGTCCGCCCGAGCATTCGCCCGCCGCGCGCTCGAAGCCAGCCCAAGGGTCGAACCCGACCCTCAGCTGCACGAAGTACTGGGCGCGATTGCCATGCGGGACGGTGACTGGGAGGAGAGCTACCACCACCTGGAAAAAGCCTGCTCATCCGGGAAAAGCCTGTCAAACATCGCCGCTCTTGCCGAATGCGCCTGGCGCACCGGGAGGCTCGGCCGGGCTCATGAGTGCTACGCATTCTGGACCGATTCGGCGCCCGCCGACGCTAAAGGGTATCTGGGGCTCGCGGCGACCCTGCACGGCCTTCGGCGATTTGAAGAGGCCCGGCGGGCGGTGGAAGCCGCTGCACGACTGGATCCGCGAAATGCGGGCATTCACGCGCGGCGGGGATGCATCCACGCGAGTCTCGCGGAGTTCGATGCCGCCGAGCGGGCGTTCTCCGAGGCCGCGCAACTCGACGGCAATCTCGCGATGTGCCGTGTCGTGTCGTTCAGCGGCAAACTCTTCGCGGCCTTGCAGCGGCTTCCCGAGATCCCGGAGCCGCCGGTAGCCGCGGATCGCGGGTCGTCATCGACTTTCGACGCGGTCGCCCTCAGCAGCTGCAATGGTCCTTACTTCGACAAATACGGACCGGTGTTTCTTGCTTCTCTTGCGCAGAATTCGCCCGCGGGCGTGCTTCTACACCTGCACCTCTACGATCCCGATAGCGCGCTTGTGGAAAACGTGGAGCATCAACTCGCCCGCTGCGGAATCAGACGATACGTGGTGTCGACCTCGCACACCAAGGTCGGCCGCGGTGGCGACGATCGCAACGAATACACCCAGCGCGTCGTCTACAGTTGCGGCCGTTTCCTGTTTCTTCCGCGCTGGATCGCCAGGTATCGCAGGCCGATAGTCGCACTCGACATTGACGCGGTGGTGGAAGGCGGACTCGGCCGTTACGTCGATTTCGCGGCCGGTCGGGACATCGCGCTTCTCCAGCGGGAACCCGCCGATGCCCCGTGGCTGGATATCATCGCCTACATCATGGTTGCGAACCCCAACCCCCGCACGCTCGACTACTTCAGGCTCGTCAGGAACTATATCTGGCATTTCCTCCGTAGCGGCGAGGCCCATTGGCACCTCGACCAGATCGCGCTCTACTGCTGCCTGAAGATGATGGAACGATATGCGTCGCCGCCCGCCGTCGCATGGCTGACGCGCGGAGACCTGGAACGCGGCCTTTGGCACCTGGGACATGCCTACGACTACAAGCTCGCCGACGAACGTCTTGCGCGTTACCGGCTGGCCGACGATGTCTAGCGCGCCTCGGGGGGCAAACACCTCGCGGTGTAACTGCCTTGACCGTTCGCGAGCTGCCCGCCCCGGCTCGCCGGCAGGGACGCGTTATTCGCCAGTCCTCGGCCCAGCGGCTACCCGGCCGAAGGCTCGGACTTGAGAATTTCCATCCCCGCTTGCAGGCAGCGCTCGATGCGCGCCTTTTCCCGCGCGGCGGACTCGTCGGTCCACTCCCACAGGCCGTGCTTGGCTTTCATGCCGACATGACCCTTGGAGACCATCTCCTTCAGAAAGGGCGGCGGGGCCTTCTCGTTGTAGAGGTGAGGATAGACCGAGGTGCCTGCGAAGAGATTGGTATCCCAGCCCGAGAGCTCCTTCTGCATCATCGGCCCGCACGCGATATAGCGGAAGCCGAAGCCGAAGCGCACGGCGGTGTCGATGCCTTCCGGCGTCGTCACGCCGCTCGCCACCAGCCACAGCGCCTCGCGCATCAGCGCGTGCTGCAGGCGGTTGCCGACGAAGCCCGGGACGTCCTTCACCACATCGATCGGCGCCTTGCCGAGCTCGCGCATGAGGGCGATCAGGCGCTCCGCCACCTTGCGATCGGTGAACTCGGCGCTGATGATCTCGACGAGGGGCACCAGATGCGCGGGCATGAAGTAGTGCATGCCCGCAACGCGCGAGCGCGTCGCGAGGTGCTTGCCGATCTCGGCGATCGGGAAGGTGGAGGTATTGCTTGCGAGAATCGCATCGGGGCGGGCGAGCCGCTCGAGCTCGGCGAAGATCCGGTGCTTGAGGTCCAGGTCCTCCGTGGCGGCTTCGACGACGAGGCTGACCTCCTTCATCGGCAGCGCCTCGAGGTCCGGATAGGTTGTCACAAGCCGCGCAGTCGACGCGGGCGCCCCGAGCTTCTTCACCCCGGCGGTGATCCGGGCCGGAAGCGCGTCGCGCGTTTTCTGCGAAGGGCTCATGACGTGCACGTTCCAGCCGCCGGCGGCAAAGATGATGGCGATGTCCCCGCCCATGATTCCGCCGCCGATGATGGCAACGTGGGATCCCTGTACTGGCATAGGTGTCAGACTCCGTGTGCTTGCGAACGGGATATCAGCGATTTCCTGCCCGCCGGGTGATGGTGCCGGGCGGCGCGTAGCGCCCGGGCGATTTCGGTTCAGGGCTTCCCGGGCGATGCAACCCGCGATGCCTTCCAGGTCTGCTCACCGCCCGGCAGCTTCACGACGCCTTCCATCGTGTCGTCCGAGACGCGGCCCGTGAACTCGTAGCGCAGCGGCTCGCCGTTGGTGGGCTCGTAGATCGTGAAGCTGATCTGCGGGCCCGCGATCCTGAAGTTTCGCACCTGGCCGGTCTTGCCGCGGATTCTCACCAGGCCTTCGGCGTACTGGAAGCGCTGGCGGAGCACGAGTTCTTCCACGGGTCCCTGATCGCCGGACATGCTCACGCGCCAGGTGCCCTCCACGCGGGCCGGCACGATCCACATGTACGCGGTGCGGCCCTCCACGGACTCGGTCTGATCAGGCTCCCAGTCCTCCATCGTGAACGCGTGCGAGGCGACGCGCGTGCCGGGCCTCATCTTGAGTATCGTGGGCCTCAGCTTGAGATTGAGGCTGGGCAACAGGTACAGCGTAAGCACATCGGCCTCGCTGAAATCCGTCTTAAAGATGTCGCCCTGGATGAACTGGGCCCGGTCCCCGACGCCGGCCTTCTCCGCGTTGCGCTTCGCAAGCACCACCATGTCCGGGTTGTACTCGATTCCCAGCGCCCGCGCGCCGCGCTTTGCCGCGGCGATTACCGTGCGCCCGTCGCCCGCGCCGAGATCGATCACGTAGTCCCTGGCGGTCACGCCGGTCATGTCCAGCATGCGCTCCACGAGAGACTCCGGCGTGGGCACCCAGATGACATCCTTGCCCTGCTGGCCGATCTGTGGAACGTAGTCCGGTCCGGGCGCGGTCGACTTCTCGGCCGCGCCCGCCGCGGGGTAACACAGCGCGAGGATGACGAGTATGAAAGCCCGGGCAAGCTGCGGCCGGAACCAGTGCATGACGTTCTCTCCAGTGAGTGACCCCAGGTGACTTTGAGAGGTCTCGGGGCGCGTTAGTTTACAGGGGCACAGATCACCGGTCACGGGTGACCGGTTTCTTCGGCGGGCGGCCATCGACGGTCGCGCTGCTGGCCAGCATCGCATCGATCGCCGCCTCGTCGTAGCCCGCCTCGCGCAGGATCTCGACGCTGTCCTCGCCGATCTTGGGAGCCGGGCGGAAATCGCGGCGCACGCCCCCGCCGAACTTGTTGGGCAGCCGCATGTTCCAGATCGGGCCCTCCGTCGGGTGCTCGACGAGACCGAAGAAGCCCACATCCTTCAGGTGCGGATCGTCCATCAGCGCGTCGAGGGTCTGGAACGGCATCGCCGGCACATCCGTCGCATCGAAGATCTCGATCCACTCCGCGGTGGTCTTCTGCCGCAGGCCCTCGGCGCGGATCCGGAAATACTCGGGCGTGTTCCTGAAGCGCGACGCCACGCTGTTGAAGCGCGGATCGGTCTTCAACTCGGGCCTGCCGATCGCGTCGAAGATCGCAAAGGCCTGTCCATCGGTGTTGCCCGCAATGCAGATCCACCCGTCCTTGGTGGGCAGGGGGCGCGCTTCAGCATCGAGCAGCCGCGGATCACCGGTCCCCCCGAGCGGCGGCTCGAAGGTCTTCAGGTACATATGCTCCTCGAGCACCGCCTTGACGATGTTCTCGAACATCGGGATCTCGATTGCCTGCCCCTCGCCGGTGCGGGTGCGCTGGAAGAGCGCCATCATGATCATCTGCACGGCGATGAGTCCCACGGTGCGGTCGGCGATCACCATCGGCAGGTAGCGCGGCTCCCCCGTCACGCGGTGATGCAGGGCCGCCATCCCGGCCGAGCCCTGGATGATCGAGTCGTATGCCGGCTTGTCGCGATAGCGCCCGTCCTGGCCGAAGCCGAACATGCCGCAGTAGACGATGCGGGGATTGACGCGCCGCACCTCGTCGTAGCCTAGCCCGAGCCGGGCCATCGCGGCAGGGCGCATGTTCCAGATGAGGACGTCCGCCGTTTCGATGAGCCGCATCAAGGCGCGCCGCGCCGCCTCCTGCTTGAGATCGAGCGCGAGGCTGCGCTTGTTCCGGTTCAGGTGGAGGAATTTTCCCGACATGCCGGCGGTGACGCCGCGTCCCGCGAGCGTGCGCACGATATCCCCCGTCGGCGCCTCGATCTTGATCACGTCCGCGCCGTGGTCCGCCATGATCTGGGTCGCGAGCGGCCCCACCACCACCGAGGTGAGGTCAAGCACCCGCACGCCTTCGAGCGGTCCTCCAGCCAACGCGGCCTCCTAAGCGAACTCGGCGTCGGCGACAAGCGTCGGCGCGCCGTCCTGATCGGCAACCCAGAGCTTCGCCGTCCGGTTGTCGGTGGAAGGCTCGCCGCACACTGTGAAGGGGCGGTTCACGAACAGCGGGCGCACGTTGCGCGACGACATCGAGCGCATCGGGGTCGAGGCGTGCGCGCGGGCGAGCTCGAAAACGAGGAGCGTTTGCAGACGCCCGTTCACGATGAGATCGGGATAGCCCTCTTCGGTGGTGACGTAGCGCCAGTCGTAATGGATGCGATGCCCGTTGAAGGTCAGCGCGGAGTAGCGGAAGAGCAGCACCGGGTCCGCCGCCGTCGAGCGGCTCCAGATCGCCCTGCCGGGTACCGGGTGAGGCGCCGCCGGCGGGGCCTTAGGATCCGGATTGTCGCGGTAGATGATGTCTTGTTCTTCGGTGATCGCCAGCCCGCGCGGCCCCGTGAGATCGGTCGCGACCGTGACGAAAACCATCTGCCCGCTGCGGCCGCGCTTCGCCGTGACGTCCTTGATCACCGACTCGCGCCGGACCTCGTCGCCTACCCGAAGATCAGAGACGAAGGTCTCGCGCTTGCCGCCGAACATCCTGCGCGGCAGGGCAACCGGGGGCAGGAAATCCCCGCGCCTGGGGTGTCCATCCGCGCCAATCTCCGAGTGCCGCACGACGCGCGGAAACAGCACGGTGTGCCAGCCGCGCGGGAGAGGGTCCCCCATGCGAGGAAACGGATCGTCGCGGTCGAGCGTCGCAGCGAGACGGTGCACGAGCGGAACGGTCACGTAGTCGACGGCGTCTTCCCGCCGGCCGATCCAGTCCTTCAGCTTCTCGAATTCCTGGGCCATTTATCCATCATCCAAACGTGAGCCCTGATCGCGATCCCAAGTTGGCAGTTGGCAGTTGGCAGTCGGCAGTTGGCAGCCGCTGCAAACTGCGAACTGCAAACTCATCATGCTCGAGCGGCAGCGAGGGTCCGCTCCTCACGCCGCCGGATCGCCTCGTGGCGCCGGAGGAGTCTCCGGGCGCGGACGACGACCGGAATATCGATCATCTTGCCGTCGATCTGGAAGGAGCCGCGGCCCGCCGCAGCGGCCTCGCGGTCGAGCTCGACCACCTTGCGCGCGTAGGCCACTTCCTCTTCGCTCGGCTTGTATTCCTCGTTCACGATCGTCACCTGCCCGGGATGGATGCAGCCGGCGCCCATGAAGCCGAAATCGCGCGAGCGCCGCACCATCTTCCGGAACTTCTCCCAGTCGCCGAAGCCGGCCACGGTATCGACGAATCCCAGCGGCATGATTCCCGCCGCGTTGGCCGCGATGATCATGTGCTGCTTCGGATAGAGCAAAGTCTCGCCGGTCGGCTGCATGTTGCAATCGAGCGCGAAATCCTCGCCGCCGATGTTGCACGCGACGATGCGCGGATCCGCTCTCACGATCTCGTGGATCCGGAAGAATGCGTCCGCGGTCTCGATCATGGCGATGAACCGGGTATGACCGACGCGCATGCCGCGCTTCTGCTCGAGGTCGGTGACGAGCGCCGCGAGGAGCTTGACGTGCGAGGCGCTGTCCACCTTGGTGACCGCGATGGCGTCGACATCCGGACACACCGATTGCTCGAGGTCGCGCACCGCCAGCGCGAGCGGCTGATTGATGCGAACGACGACATCGGCGCCGCCTCGGCGCACGCGCGCAGCGTTCTTCTCCACCAGCGTCCGGGCCTTCTCCTTCTCCGCCGGCGGGACTGCATCTTCCAGGTCGAGCTGGATCACATCGGCGCCACGCGTGTGCGCCTTCTCGATGAATTTCTCCACATTGACAGGCACATAGAGCAGCGAGCGCCAGACTGGCTGTTCGGTTGTCATCACGATTCATCCTTGCGGTAGTGAGCGGTCACTGACGCTGCGCGTCGACGCACGTTTCGCGGTGCCCCGGCCGCCTGAGCGGATGATTCCGGCCGCGGCCAGGCGCTCGAGCTCGGCCGGGTCGAGGCCCAGCGCTCCCAGTATCTCAGCGTTGTGCTCGCCCAGGGCGGGCGCCGGGCGGCGGATCGCACCGGGTGTTCCCGAGAGGCGCGGCACGACGCAGTGCATCGGCACCGTCCCTATCTCCCCGTCCGGGTAGGCGGCGATCATCTCGCGCGCCTTCACATGGGGGTCGTCGATGATCTGCGCGATGTCGTAGATCGGCCCGACCGTCACGTCGGCGCGATCGAAAAAATCCAGGTTCTCGGCGAGCGTCATGCGGCCGATGAACTCGCCGATGATCGCGTCGAGCTCGGCCGCATTGCGCACGCGGTCGGCATTCGCGCGGTAGCGTGGATTGTCGATGAGATCGGCGCGACCGATGACGCGGAAGAGACGCTCGCTCATCGCCTGAGTCGATGCCGAGAGGCAAACCCAGCGTTCGTCGCGGGTGCGGTAGGCGTTTCGAGGAGCCGCGGTCGTCGAGCGGCTGCCGGTCCGCGGGCGCAATCGGCCGCTCACTTGATAGCTCGCAGCGAGCGGGCCCATGAAGGAGAAGAGGGGCTCCAGCAGCGACAAATCGATCACCTGGCCGCGTCCCGCGCCGCGTTCGACCTCGCGCAGGGCCACCAGCGCGGCGAAGGCGCCGTAGACGCCCGCGGTGCAGTCGGCCAGCTGCATGGGTGGCAGCACCGGTTCGCGGTCGGCGAAGCCGTTGAGCGCCGCGAATCCCGCGGCGCCCTCGGCGAGCGTGCCAAAGCCCGGCTTGTGGCGGTAGGGGCCGGTCTGCCCCCAGCCAGTCACGCGCACGATGACGAGCTTCGGGTTGTGCGCGCGCAGTACATCGGGCGCAAGCCCCATCTTCTCGAGCGTGCCGGGCCGGAAGTTTTCGATGAAGACCTGCGCGGTGTCCACGAGCCTCAGCAGCAGGTCTTTCGCTTCCCCGGTACGCAGATCGAGGCACACGCTTTTCTTGTTGCGCGCGTACACCTTCCAGTTGACCGCAACGCCGTCCACGAGCCAGTCGCGAAGCGGATCGCCCGCCGGCGGCTCGATCTTCACCACCTCGGCGCCGAAATCCGCCAGCAGCAGGCTTACCATGTTGCCCGCGACGACGCGCGAGAGGTCGAGGACCCGCACACCGTCGAGCGGACAGCGGGCGGCGGCCTCGAACGCCTTCATCCGGGGCTCTCAGCGACCGTCGGCGCCGGTATGCAGCTGGCGTTCGAGCTGGCGCGATTCGTTCTTGAGGAGCTGGGCGACCTCGGCGGCCCGCTTGTCGCTCATGCGGCTCGAGATGGTCGACACCGAGATCGCGGCAAAGGCGACGCCGCTCTGGTTGCGCAGAGGCTGACCCACCGAGCGCACGCCGGAGAGGCCGGGAAGCTCGCGCATCGCGTAGCCCAACTTCTGGGAGCGCTTGACCTGCGAAAGAAGCGTGCCCGGGTTGAGGCCGTATTCGGGCAGGCGCCCGGTGTTTGCGGAAATAACGGACTGAATCTCCTCATCCGGGAGCGCGGAGAGGATGGCGAGGCTGCCGGTGCCGACGCCAAGCGGGCGGCGCATGCCGATCTCGAGCGTGAACGTCTTGATGGGGAACGTGCCCTCACGGCGGTCGAGGCATACCGAGTCGAGGCCGCTCCGCTGCGTGAGGAAAACGGTGTCGCCGGTCGCCTCGGCGATGCGCGAGAGCGACGGATGGCAGATCTCACGCAGGTTGTAGCGCGGCGCGGCGGTGAGCCCCAGCTCGAAGACCATCGGCCCGAGGAAATAGCGGTGATTGTCACCGTCCTGCTGCACCATGTTCTCGGCGGCCAGGCACTTGAGCATGCGGTGCACCGTTGGGCGCTGCAGGCCGGTGCGAGTGGCGAGGTCGAGGAGCCTCGAGCCACTGCGATTGTGCGCGGCGATCTCGCGCAAGAGCGTCAGCGCGCGCTCGATGCTCTGCGTGCCGGTCAGGCGGGTCGCCGCCGTCGTGTCGGATCTGCGGGGCATGGAAGTCCAGATGGTGTTACGAGGGGGATTATGCCACCGGAGTGCCGCTGACAAAAAGGGCCCCTCGTGCTAAGGTAATCGCCATCCGGCCGGCCCCGGGAGATGCTTTCATATCATGGACTTCTTGCCCGCCGTTGCGCCCGCGCCGGACCTCCCCAGGGAGCGGCCCCCATGACCGAACGCTCTGCCACCCCTGCGACGCCCGCTTCGGCTGGCGCCCGTTTTCGCGCCGCGCTCGCCCTGGAACACCCGCTTCAGATCGTCGGCGCGATCAACGCGTATCACGCGAAGCTCGCCGAGCGTGTGGGCTATCGCGCGATCTATCTCTCCGGCGGCGGCGTGGCGGCCGCTTCGCTCGGCATGCCCGATCTCGGCATCAGCAATCTCGACGACGTGCTGACCGATGTCCGCCGCATCACCGATGCCTCGTCCTTGCCGCTTCTGGTCGATGTCGACACCGGCTTTGGCTCGAGCGCCTTCAACATCGCGCGCACCGTGCGCTCGCTGATCAAGTTCGGAGCCGCCGCCATGCACATCGAGGACCAGGTCGGCGCCAAGCGCTGCGGCCACCGGCCGGGCAAGGAGCTCGTGTCGCAGCAGGAGATGGTCGATCGCATCAAGTCCGCCGTGGACGCGAAGACCGACCCGGCATTTGTCGTCATGGCACGCACCGACGCGCTGGCGGTGGAGGGGCTCCAGGCCGCGATCGACCGCGCCTGTGCGTGCGTCGAGGCGGGCGCCGACATGATCTTCCCCGAGGCGATTACCGAGCTTTCGATGTACAGGAAGTTCGCGGACGCCGTAAAGGTTCCCATACTCGCCAACATCACGGAGTTTGGGAACACCCCCCACTTCACGGTGGACGAGCTGCGTGACGCCCACGTTGCCATGGTGCTTTATCCGCTGTCGGCGTTTCGCGCGATGAACGCGGCGGCGCTCCGGGTCTACGAGGCCCTGCGCAAGGAAGGCACGCAGAAAAGCGTCGTCCATCTCATGCAGACGCGCGACGAGCTCTACGACTTTCTCGATTACCACGCCTACGAGCAGAAGCTCGACGAGCTGTTCGCGCGCAGCAAGCCGGCGAAGGGCTGACCCGGCTCCGGCCTCGGCGCGCCGGCCCGGCATTCAGCCTTTCATAAGAGCACGCCTTCAGCGCCTTGCGGGCCGCACGGTACATTGTCCCTTGAGCCCGTAGCGGTTTAATATTTAGGCCCTTTTGACCCGGCCGCAGCCATGCAGCTCTTTGCATTCGGCATCAATCACCAGACTGCTCCGCTCACCGTGCGCGAGCAGGTGGTTTTTCATGCCGAGAACCTGGTCGAGGCGCTGCGCGACCTCGTCGACCGCCGGCCGGTCAAGGAAGCGGCGATCATCTCGACCTGCAACCGCACCGAGATCTATTGCAACACCGAGGAGCCGCCCTCCGCGGTCGACTGGATGGCCGACTACCACCGCTTGAAGTCGACCCAGATCGAGCCCTATCTCTATCGCCTGCCCCAGGAGCACGCCGTCAAGCACGCCTTCCGGGTGGCGAGCGGCCTCGATTCGATGGTGCTCGGCGAGGCGCAGATACTGGGGCAGTTCAAGCAGGCGGTGCGCACGGCGCAGGCGGCCGGGACGCTGGGGCTTCTCCTCAACAAGCTTTTCCAGCGCACGTTTTCCGTGGCGAAGGCGGTGCGCTCCGAGACCGACATTGGCGCGGCCACGGTCTCGATGGCCTCCGCGGCAGTGAGCGTGGCGAGGCACATCTACCCGAGCATCGAAGAGCAGAGCGTTCTCTTCATCGGCGCCGGCGAGATGATCGAGCTGACGGCGACGCATTTCGCCGCGCATCACCCGCGGGGGATCACCTTCGCAAACCGCACGGCCGAGCGCGCCGGGCAGCTCGCAGACCGCTTTCGCGGCCGCCCGATCACCCTGAACGACCTCTCGGCGCGGCTCGCGGCGCACGACATCGTGGTGACCTGCACGGCGAGCCCGCGCCCGATCATCGGCAAGGGTCTCGTGGAAAGCGCTCTGCGGGCCCGCAAGCACCGGCCGATGCTGATGTTCGATCTCGCGGTGCCGCGCGACATCGAAGGCGAGGTTGGGGCGCTTGACGATGTATTTCTCTATACCGTCGACGACCTCGGCAATATCGCGCGCGAAGGGATCGATACGCGCCAGAACGCGGTATCGCAGGCCGAGGTCATCATCGAGAACCAGGTCGCCGATTTCATGCACTGGTTCGGCAACCGGGAGCTCGTGCCGGCCATCCGGGCGCTTCGCGACTCGGGCGAGCGCGCCCGCCGCCACGCCTTCGAGCGCGCGCTGCGCCGCCTCGCCAGGGGTGACGATCCGCAGATGGTGCTCGAGCACCTCTCGCGCAGCCTCACCGCGAAGCTGCTGCACGCTCCGACGCACGCGCTGTCGCATGCGCGCGAGGAAGACCGGGACGAGTTGAGCCGGCTGTTATCGCGCCTCTACCAGATAACGCGGCCGGAGTAAGGGCCCAACCCGGCCCCGCATCGATGAAGCCGACGATCGCCGCGAAGCTCGCCCAGCTCTCGAACCGCCTGCAGGAAATAAACGGCCTTCTTGCCCGGGAGAACGCGACGGCGGATCTCGACGCCTACCGCCGCCTGACGCGCGAGCATGCCGAGATCACGCCGGTCGTCGAGCTCTACGCCCGTTACGTGAGCGGAGAGGAGGACATCAAGGCGGCCGAGGAGATGGCGCGCGATCCGGCGATGCGCGAGTTCGCGGAGAACGAGATCAAGGAGACGCGCGAGAGGCTCTCCGCCATCGAGGCCGAGCTGCAGAAGGAGCTGCTGCCCAAGGACCCGAACGATGAGCGCAACATCTTCCTCGAAATCCGCGCCGGCACCGGGGGAGACGAGTCGGCGCTCTTCGCGGGCGAGCTCTTCCGCATGTACAGCCGCTACGCGGAACGCAGGCGCTGGCAGGTCGAGGTGGTCTCGCAAAGCCCCTCGGATCTCGGCGGCTACCGCGAGATCATCGCCAAGGTGACGGGCAAGGGCGCCTACTCCAGGCTCAAGTTCGAGTCGGGCGCGCACCGGGTGCAGCGCGTTCCCGCGACCGAGACGCAAGGGCGGATCCACACCTCCGCCTGCACGGTGGCGGTCCTCCCCGAAGCCGACGAGATCGCCGACGTCGTGCTGAATCCCGCCGAGCTGCGCGTCGACACCTTCCGCGCATCCGGCGCCGGCGGCCAGCACGTCAACAAGACCGATTCGGCCGTGCGCGTCACCCATCTTCCGACCGGAATCGTGGTCGAATGCCAGGACGACCGCTCGCAGCACAAGAACCGGGCGCGGGCGCTCGGCATTCTCGCCGCGCGCATCAAGGACAAGCAGCTGCGCGAGCAGCAGGCGAGGCTTGCCGCCACGAGGAAATCGCTCGTCGGCAGCGGCGACCGCTCCGAGCGCATCCGCACCTACAACTTTCCGCAGGGGCGGGTGACCGACCATCGCATCAACCTGACTCTCTACAAGATCGGGGGAATCATGGACGGAGACCTGGACGAGCTGATCGACGCGTTGATGGCCGAGCACCAGACCGAGCAGCTGGCGCACCTGGGCGAAGAGAGTCCGGTCGCTTAGAAAGGGCGCCGGACGGCGCCCCGGGGCGGCCTTTTCCCATGGCACTGACGATAGGCGATGCGCTGCGGCGCATGGGGGGCGGTGGCCCCGCCGCCATCGAGGCGCGGGCGTTGATGCGCCACGTGCTCGGCTGCGATGACGGCTACCTGATCGCGCACGGGAACGAGGCGCTCACGCCGGCTCAAGCCGAAGCGTTCGAGGCGCTGGCAGCGCGCCGCGGGGGCGGCGAGCCCGTCGCCTACCTCACCGGTTTCCGGGAATTCTTCGAGCTCGAATTCGAGGTGACGCCCGCCGTACTGATTCCGCGGCCGGAGACGGAGCGCCTCGTCGAGCTCGTGCTCGAGCGGGTGCTGCCGGGCGCCGCGGCCCGGGTGCTCGATCTTGGCGCCGGCAGCGGCTGCGTGGCGATTGCTGTCGCCCGTCACCGTCCCCGCGCGCAGGTCCTCGCGGCGGACGCGGCTCTCGACGCGGTCGAGCTTGCGCGCAAGAACGCGGAGCGGCACGGCACGCCCAACGTTCGCGTCCTGCGCAGCGACTGGTTCGCGGCGCTCGCGCATGAGCGCTTCGATGTCATCGCCGCGAACCCGCCCTACGTGGCCGCGGGCGATCCGCACCTTGACGCAGGCGATCTGCGCTTCGAGCCGCGGCGGGCGCTCGTCGCCGGCCCCGCCGGCACCGAGTGCATCGCAGCGATCACGGCGGCGGCGCCCGCGCACCTCAACCCGGGCGGCTGGCTTCTGTTCGAGCATGGTCCCGAGCAGGGCAGCGCCGCGCGCGAGCTCCTGCACGCGGCCGGATTCACCCGGGAAATCAACACCTGGCGCGATCTTGCGGGTCTCGAGCGCGTCTCGGGCGGGCAAAGTTGACCCTTCAGGGCGCCCCCGGTAGCATGGTTGAACGAATCTGTCAGGTATTGGAGTTAGTGATGAGTGTTCAGGACGTTATAAAACAGCAGGTGACCCAGAACCGGGTCGTGCTCTATATGAAAGGCACCCCGGATTTTCCCCAGTGCGGCTTCTCCGCGAACGCGATCGGCATACTGCGCGCGTGCGGCGTGGACAACCCCCATACGGTCAACGTGCTCGAGAATCCAGAAATCCGCCAAGGTATCAAGGAATACGCCAACTGGCCGACCATTCCGCAGCTCTATGTCAACGGAGAATTTGTCGGCGGCTCGGACATCCTGATCGAGCTCTACCAGAGCGGCGAGCTGCAGAAGCTGCTCGAGAAGACGACCGCCTGAGCGGTTTTTCCCGGACGAACGAACGGCCGGCCTTGCGCCGGCCGTATTCATTTCCGGATCCGGCTAAGAGTCATCTCAAAAATCCCCTCACCCCCCACCCTCTCCCCGCTCACGCGGGTAGAGGGAGTGTGAGACCGCTTCCAGTCTCCGGTCACGGGTCACGCAGCTCAGGCAATAAGCGGGTAGACGTACTGCGCGAGCAGCACCACCGCGATCGCGAGGAGGAAGCGCTTGACCCACACGCGGAAGGCCTGCGCGTCGATGCGGTGGCGGACGCGAAGGCCGATCAGGAATCCGCCGACGGCTGCCGCGGCAAGGGGCAGCGTTGCCGCCCACTCGGCAAGGGTAATCCCCGCGCGCGTGGTGAGCACCGACAACTGGATGGTCTTGCCGACCAGAAAGCAGATGTTGAGCGCCTGCACCATGACCGCGGGCGCGAGGCCCAGCGACAGATAGAAGATGATGAGCGGCGGCGCTGCGACGTTGGCCGTGCCCTCGAAGAACCCCGCGGCGAAGCCCGAGAAGGGCGCGAACGCCCATTCGCGGCGCCGCACCGCGGGAGCCTCCCCAAGCCCCAGCCGGTCCAGGTTGAGATAGAGGAAGATGGCGAGCGCGAGCAGCAGCGCGTAGGGGAACTTCGGGAACACCACGAAGAGCGTCGTGCCGATGAAAGAGCCCACGATCGCGTAAAGAGGCATCATCCAGAAGCGCGCAAGCGCCGGCCGCAGCGACCCGCTCATGGCGATGTTGACGAGCACCGCGACGAGGGTGGGCACCAGCACGGTGAACACGGCGGTTCGCATGTCGCTCGCCATCGCGATGAGCGGAGTCGCGACGAACGGAAAACCGAAGCCGAGCGCGCCGTGTATCAGCCCCGCGAGCACGATCGCGCAGGTGATCCACGCCAGCAGCAGGGGCGAAAGCGACTCGATGAACATAGTTCAGGGGCAGGGCGGCGGGCGCGAGAAAGTGCGCAGTTTAGCAAAGGCGTGAGCGCGGGAATTGTCATGACGATGGGATTAACTTACGATGGGCTCTGGCGCGCATTCACCAGAGGAGCACCGACATGAGTGAAGCGAATCCCTATCGGCCGCCGGCAGCGCATGTCGAGGACGTCGTAAGCGCCGCGGCACAGGCGGGCGAGTTCGTGGACGGCGGGCAGGCGCTCGGCGCGGGACGGGGCTGGGGGTGGATCACCGGCGGCTTCGGGATGTTCAAAGCCAGGCCGGGAACCTGGATCCTGATCACGATCGTGCTCGGCGTCATCTTCATCGTGATGGGGCTGATACCGGTGCTGGGCGCGCTCGCCACCTGGGTGCTCTACCCCGTCTTCGCCGGCGGGATCATGCTGGGCTGCCACGCGGCCGCGCATGGCGACGAGCTCGAAGTCGGTCACATATTCGCGGGCTTCAGGAACCACGCGGGAAACCTCGCGGTGATCGGGCTCCTCAGCATCGTCGCCTGGATCATCGTTTTCATACCGGTCATCCTCGTCATCGGCGCGGGGGCCTTCTTCGGGACGATTTCTGGCGACCCGCAGGCGCTGGCGGCGATCGGCCCCGGCGTCGCGATTGCCTGGCTGGTTGCCCTGGGGCTTGCCGTTCCCGTCTACATGGCCCTGTGGTTCGCGCCGGCGCTGGTTGTGCTGCGCGAGCTGCCGCCGATCCAGGCGCTGAAGCAAAGCTTCCGCGGCTGCTTGAAGAACGTCATTCCTTTTCTCGTGTACGGTCTGGTCGCGATGGTGCTCACCGTGCTGTCCGCGATCCCGTTCGGCCTGGGGCTGCTCGTGATGATGCCGGTCATCATGGCGTCGGTTTACGTCGCCTACGGGGAAATATTCTTCCGCAGCTGATGCGCCCGAGGGCGGGCCGCGGCTCCGCGGCACGACTTCCATGGTGACCCAGGCGCCGCCCGCGCTCGATACCGTGCGCCCGGTCGCCACTCCTGAAGGCGTCGAGCTCGAGCTTCGCCTGGCCGGCCCGGTCTCGCGCGCCTACGCATGGGTCGTCGATTTCATCCTGCGGCTCGTGGTGCTCTTCATCGCGTGGTTGATCCTGCTGCCGCTGGGAGGCATCGGGGCGGGGGCGCTCCTGATCGTCGCTTTTCTGCTCGAATGGCTGGTTCCCGCGGCGTGCGAGGTCTGGTTCGAAGGCGCGACCCCGGGCAAGAAGCTGCTCGCGCTCCAGGTCGTGCATGACGACGGCACGCCCGTCGCATGGGGCCCCGCCCTGGTGCGAAACCTCCTGCGGGCCGTGGATTTCCTGCCGCTCTTCTACGGGATCGGCTTGATCTCGGTACTGGTGAATCGCGACTTCAAGCGGTTGGGTGACCTCGTTGCCGGCACCGTTGTCGTCTACTGCGAAACCGCGCAAAGGCACGCAGGCGTTCCCGCGGCTGACCCGCAGCCCCCGGCGATTCCACTGACGCTTGCCGAAAGCCGGGCCGTGGTTGCGCTCGCCGAGCGCGTGGCGACGTTGACGCCCGAGCGCGCCGCGGAGCTCGCCGAGATTCCGCGCGCGCTGGTCGGAGAGGCCCGCGAGCGCGCCGCGCTTGCGCAGATTTTGCAGCTTGCGAACCACCTCATCGGGCGCCGCGCTTCATGAAGCAGCAAGGGTTCGAGGACCGGTTCTCGCCCGAGTGGGGCGCGTTCGAACGCTGGCTCGAGCGCCGCGGAAAGCGGGCGGACGCGGACAGCCTGCCCGATGCAGAGGTGCCGCGCCGCTACCGGCGCATCTGCCAGCAGCTTGCGCTGGCGCGCGACCGGCGCTACGGCGCGGCGGTGATCGAGCGCCTGCATGCACTCGCAACGCGCGGCCACCACGTCCTCTACGGCTCGCGCGCCGAGCGCAAGAGCCGGTTCGCGGCGTTCGTGTTCGACGGCTTCCCGCGGCGCGTGCGCGCCGAGCGGCGCCTCGTCGCGCTTGCCCTCGCGCTTTTTTTCGGACCCCTCGCCGCCATGATCGTGCTGACGGGCTTTTTCCCGGACATCGTGTATTACCTCGTCTCGCCCGAGGGAATCGAGAAGTTCGAGCACATGTACCGCCCCGACGCCGCGCGCCTCGGCCGCTATCCGGAGGCCAACTCGGCGTTCTTCATGTTCGGCGTCTACATCTGGAACAACATCAAGATCGCCTTCCAGACCTTCGCAGGGGGGCTCCTCTTCGGAATCGGGTCGCTCTTCTTTCTGCTCTTCAACGGCTTTTTCCTCGGGGCGATTGCGGGTCACCTGACGCACAGCGGCCATTTCGTACCCTTCTACTCGTTCGTCGCGGGACACAGCGCGCTCGAGCTGACGGCCATCGCGCTTTCCGGCGCAGCCGGCCTCAAGCTCGGAGCCGCGCTGATCGCGCCGGGCCAGCTCTCACGCAAGCAGGCACTGGTAGTCGCCGCGCGAGGCGCGACAGGCATCATCTACGGCGCGGCGTCCATGCTTATGCTCGCCGCATTCGTGGAGGCCTTCTGGTCGCCCCTGACCGAGGTGCCGCCCGGGCTCAAGTATGGCGTGGGCGTCGCGCTCTGGGTGCTGCTCGGCGCCTATTTCTTTTTCCTGGGGCGCGGCCGTGGAGATTGAGCGGCTGGCATTGCGGCTCCGGCCGCGCGAGCCGTGGGAAGCGATGGACCTGGGGGCCGTCATGCTCCGCGCCTGGTGGCGCCGCATCTGGCCCGCCTGGCTTGCGGTCTACGGCGGCGCGGCGCTTATCCTTGCGCTCGCCCTGCCTAACCGGCCGACGCTCGTCGTGCTGCTCTTGTGGTGGCTGAAGCCCATCTTCGACCGGGCCGTCCTGCACGTGCTGGGCGGCGCCGTGTTCGGCGCTGCACCCGCTCTCGGCACGGCTCTCCGCACCCTGCCGCGCGCGCTTCTTCCCGGCGCGCTTGCGAGCGTCACGCTCTACCGCTTCGACCTCGCGCGCTCGTTCAACCTGCCGGTCTGGCACCTGGAGCGCCTGACCGGGCGCGCCGCACGCGCCCGCGCCCGCGCGCTGCATCGCCGCGCACGCGGCCATGCCGTGTGGCTCACGGTAGCGTGCCTTCACTTCGAGGCAGTCATGGTGTTGTCGCTCTACGGGCTGTTCGACCTCTTGACGCCCGGTGCCTACGACCTCGATATCGGTCTGGGCACCCTTTTTACCGGGGCCGCCGAGACCGCGGCGTGGAAGCAGTGGGTCGGCAACCTTTTCTACGTCATCGCGGTCTCCGTGATCGAGCCCTTCTACGTGGCGGCCGGCTTTTCGCTGTACCTCAACCGGCGCACGCAGCTCGAGGCATGGGACATCGAGCTCGAGCTGCGCCGGCTTGCTTCCCGGGCGACTTCGATGCGCGCGCCCGCGGTGGCGCTTGCGGCGGCATTCGCCCTCGTGTGCGCATTGCTGATCGCGGCGCCGACAGTCGATGCAGCCGAGACGGCCGCGCGCTCGCCGCGCGAAGTGATACAGGAAGTCCTCAAGGAGCCGGCCTTCAGTGAGTACCGCGATGTCCGGCGCCTGCGCTACACGGGGCGGGGCCTGGGGCTCGATGCCGACCGCGAGGACAAGCCGGGGCTCGGGCCCGGCTGGGAAAACTTCGGCGAGCTGATGGCTGAGATCCTGCGTGCCTTGCTGTGGATCGTGGTCGCCATTGCCGCGGCCGCGGGATTTTATTACGCGGCGCGCCACGTTCGGGTCCGGGATCGCCGCGGCCACACCGCCGCCCCGGCCCCCGAGGCGCTGTTCGGTTTCGACATCCGGCCCCAGTCGCTGCCCGCCGACGTTCGGGCCGCGGCGCTCTCGCTCGTCGAGCAAGGGCGGGTGCGCGGGGCGCTGAGCCTGCTCTATCGCGGTGCGCTTTCCACCGTGGTGCACCGCGACCGCATCACGCTTGCGCCCGGCGACACCGAGGGGGACTGCCTGCGCGTGGTGAGCGCTCACTGCGCGGCGGATACCGCCCGGTACTTCGCCCGCCTGGTCGGCCACTGGCAGCGCACCGCGTACGGCGGCGAGCTGCCCGACGAGCTCGTGGTGCGCACGTTGTGCGACGAGTGGCTGCCGTGTTTCGGCGCCCGCGAGCGGGCATGAGGAACGTTTCGCTTGCGGCAGGCGCGCTCGTCCTGCTCATCGTGGCCGGCGCGGCGTGGCTGGTTCTCAATTTCGAGTACGTCTCCGAGCCCGAGTACGTCGGCCCGCAGGGTGAAGCGCGTCGCAACCCGCTGCTCGCGGCGATGCGGCTGTACGAGCGCATGGGCGTGCCGGCGCGCGAAGCGCGGCGCATCGCGGATCTGGAGACGCTCGAGCCCGGCGCAGCGCTCATACTTCTGCGGCAACGGGCCGCGCTGACGCGACGTCATACGGAGCAGCTCCTCTCGTGGGTCTCGGCCGGCGGGCACTTGATCGTCGAGCCGCAGGACCCCCGTGCGCGCGACCGGGTGCTCGACGCATTGGGCATACACCGGCGTCCGTTGAGGCTGCAGCCCCCGCGCAAGCCGAGCGAATTGCACCTCCCCCACGCTCCGGCAACGCTGCGCGTAGACTTCGGGCCACGGCAGCACTTCATCGATACGGAGAAGCGCGCCGTGCTGACAGTGGACGAGCACTGGAGCGTGCTGCTGCAGCGCTTTCCGCTCGGCCGCGGTCACATCACCGTGGTGAACGGCCTCCGATTCATGATGAACAGCCGGATCGGCCAGCTCGATCACGCGGAGTTCGCGTGGCAGCTCGCTCGTTTCCATCCCGAAACGCCTGCCGTGGTGCTGGGCGCGCGCCTCGAGGCGCCTTCGCTTGCGAGCTGGGTGCGCGAGAACGCCTGGCATGCCGCGTTGACAGGCGCGCTGCTGCTCCTGCTTTGGCTGTGGCGGGTGCTTCCGCGCTTCGGGCCGCTGCGGGCCGATCCCCCGACCGCGCGCCCCCGCCTGCTCGACCACATCCGCGCGAGCGGCCGGTTTCACTGGGCGAGCGGCAGCGCGCGACGTCTGCTGTCCGCGGCGAGAGAGGCGTGCCTGCGCGGCGTCGCGCGCAACCACCCGGGCCTCGCCGCGACGGCGCGAGGGGCGCAGGTTCCGCGCCTTGCGGAGCTCACGGCGCTGCCCGCAGCCAACCTCGAGCTTGCGCTGTACGACGCGCCCGAGGATCCGCGCGAGTTCGTAACCGCCATTCGCACCCTGCAGGCGATCGATGATCGCCTGAATCGAAAAGTGAGGACCTGAACGTGACCGGAGCAAACGAGATGAGCGGGACGGGAGCGCCAACGGCGCCGGAACTTGCGGCGGCGTCCGAGACGCTGGCGGCCATGCGGGCCGAGATCGCGAAAGCAGTCGTCGGGCAGGACGAAGTCATCGAGCAGACGCTCGCGGCGCTTGTCGCCGGGGGCCACGTGCTGATCGAAGGTGTGCCGGGGCTCGGCAAGACGCTCCTCGTGCGGGCGCTCGCCAAGACCTTCGACGGGCAATTCGGCCGGATTCAGTTCACGCCCGATCTCATGCCTGCCGATGTATGCGGCCATACTCTCTACGACCAGGCGACGCGCCAGTTCACGACGCGGCGCGGCCCGGTGTTCACGAACCTGCTGCTCGCCGATGAGATCAACCGCGCGCCCGCCAAAACGCAGGCGGCGCTGCTCGAGGTGATGCAGGAGGGCCAGGTCACGATCGAGGGCACGGCGCTCCCGCTCGCGCCACCCTTCATGGTTCTGGCGACGCAAAACCCGATCGAGCACGAAGGCACCTACGCCCTGCCGGAGGCGCAGCTCGACCGGTTTCTCCTCAAGGTGCAGATCGATTTCCCGACCCACGAGCACGAGAAGGCGCTGGTCGACCGGGTCACCAGCGGGCAGGTAGGCGACCGGCTGAATGTCAACGGCGTCGCGACGGTGGTGAGGCCGGAGGCGGTGCTCGGGCTGCAGAAGTCGGCGGCGCACCTCAAGTTCGACGACGCGGTCCTCGATTACGCGGTGCGGATCGTGCGTGCCACGCGCACCTGGAACGGCGTCGCGGCGGGGGCGGGACCGCGCGGCAGCATCGCGCTGGCAAGGGGCGCGCGCGCGGTGGCGCTGATGGCGGGCAGGGCCTTCGTGACGCCGGACGACGTGAAAGCGATTGCCCTGCCGGCGCTCCGCCATCGCGTCGTGCCCGCGCCCGAGTTGGAAATCGAAGGCCATCGCGGCGACAGCATCCTCAACGCCATCCTCGAGAAGGTGGAGGCACCACGCCAGTGATTGCGCGCCGCTCGCGCGCGCCGGGAGCCGGCGCGATCGCACTGCGCCCTCGAGACGCATGATGATTCCGGCGCGGCGGCTGCTGGTGGCGGGCGGGGTGCTCCTGGCGATTGCGCTGGCCGCCGCCTTTGAAGGCGCCCTGGAGCCGGCGTGGCGCGCGGCGGCGGTCCTCGTTCTCCTCGCCGTGCTCGGCGATGCCGCAGCCGTCTGGGCCGCACCCATCCCCGCTGCTTCGCGCAGCGCGCCGGCGTCGCTTCCCCTCGGGATCTGGCACCGCATATCGCTGCGCCTGACAAACCCGGGGCCACGCGCCCGAAACGTCGAAATCTTCGACCACACGCCCGTCGCTTTCGAAGTGCGCGGGATGCCACGGCGCGTGAGCGTGCCGGCGGGAGGCTGGGCGGACGTTCGCTACGAGGCGCGGCCGGTCGAGCGCGGGTTGCATCGCTTCGGGCGCGTGGACGTGCGTATCGACTCGCCGCTCGGACTGTGGCAGCGGCGCGCGCGCCTCGCCGAGGAGACCCCGAGCCGGGTCTATCCCAATTTCGCCGCGTTGACGCGCTACGCGCTGCTTGCGACCGACCAGCGGCTCTCGCAGATCGGCATACTGCAGCGCCGGCGCCGCGGCCAGGGCCTCGAGTTCCACCAGCTGCGCGAGTACCGGGAAGGCGACGCGCAGCGGCAGATCGACTGGAAGGCGACCGCCCGCACCGGGCGTCTCGTCTCGCGCGAGTACCAGGACGAGCGCGACCAGCAGATCATGCTCGTCATCGACTGCGGCAGGCGTCTTTCCGCGCGCGACGGCGAGCTGTCGCACTTCGATCACGTGCTGAACGCGGCGCTGCTCCTCGCCTACGTGAGCCTGCGCCAGGGCGACGCGGTAGGCTTTCTCACGATGAGCGGCGAGCCGCGCTTCATGGCGCCGAGGAAGGGCGCGGCCGTGGTGACGACCATGCTCAACCAGCTCTATGACCTGCAGCCCTCGCTCATGACGTCCGATTACGAGGCGGCCGCGCTCGAGCTCCAGCGCCGCGTGCGCAAGCGCGCGCTGGTCGTCATGCTGTCGAACCTGCGCGATGAGGATGACGACGCGATCGCACCGGCGCTGCAACTGCTGGGACGCCACCATCTCGTGCTCTTCGCGAGCCTGCGCGAGGCGATCCTCTCTCGCGCGTTGACCGCACGCGTCGATACGTTCGAGCGCGCCCTCACGCACGCGGCGGCAGCCGACTATCTGCGCGAGCGCGCGCTCGCGCTGCACCGGCTCGAGCGCGACGGCATCCTGTGCGTGGACGTGGAGCCGCAGGAGCTGCCGACGGCGCTGGTCAACCGCTACCTCGACATCAAGCGCGAGGGCCGACTCTAGGACGCGGCCCCCTGGCCTGCGCACCCGTATAAATAATATTGCGTGAACAATGTGCCGGCTTGCAAAATGCAAGCGCTTGCATCCAGTAGATCATGGTATATAATCTGGCAGGAGCGGCCGCCTGCGGGCGGCCGCACCGTCCTTGAGAGGAGGTGAGCCCATGAACTACATGACCGAAGCGAAAAATCTCGCGACTGCGACCAAGGCTCCCGCCGGCGGCAAGATCCGCATGACGCCGTCCGAGGCCTTCGTCGAGACGCTGGTGGCGTACAAGGTGAAGGACGTATTCGGGATCGTCGGTTCTGCTTACATGGACGCGCTCGATCTCTTCCCGGCCGCGGGCATCCGCCTCGTGAGCGTTGCGCATGAGCAGAACGCCGCGCACATGGCCGACGGCTACGGCCGCGTCAGCAACTGGCCGACGGTGTGCATCGCGCAGAACGGCCCCGGCATCACCAATTTCGTCACCGCGGTGGCGGCGGCCTACTGGGCGCATACCCCGATGGTCGTGATCACGCCCGAGTCGGGCAGCCTTACTGCGGGGCACGGCGGATTCCAGGAGACGGAGCAGATGCCGATCTTCTCCAAGATCACGAAGTGGCAGGTGCACGTCAATTCGCCCCTGCGCATGGCCGAGCTCATGCACCGCGCGTTCACGATTGCGCTGCACGAGCGCGGGCCCGTTCAGGTCAATATCCCGCGCGACTACTTCTACGGCGAGGCTGACTACGAGATCCTGCCGCCGCTCGTCATCGAGCGCGCCGCGGGCGGCTCGAATTCGCTCGAGAAGGCCGCGAAAATGCTGGCCGGCGCAAAATTCCCGGTCATCCTGTCGGGCGGCGGCGCCGTGATGTCGGACGGCATCGCCGAGGTGAAGGCGCTCGCCGAGTATCTGACCGCGCCAGTCGTGAACTCCTATCTGCACAACGACTCCTTCCCGGCGAGCCATCCGCTCTCCTGCGGGCCCCTTGGCTATCAAGGCTCGAAGGCGGCAATGAATATCATCGCGCGCGCCGACGTTGTGCTCGCACTCGGCTCGCGCCTGGGGCCGTTCGGAACGCTCCCGCAGCATGGCCTGGACTACTGGCCGAAGGGGGCGAAGATCATCCAGATCGATGCCGACCACCGCACGCTCGGACTGGTGAAGAAAGCCTCGCTCGCGATCCAGGGCGACGCGAGGCTGG
>Ga0256865_1000084_pt1 | contig 34113 bp, 34 predicted proteins | sample RVTome_14_FD_187337 | JGI IMG/M metagenome (GOLD analysis project Ga0256865, IMG submission 187337) | Soil microbial communities from uranium-contaminated site in the Upper Colorado River Basin, Wyoming, United States - RVT145D125 HiSeq ... | reverse complement strand
GAAGCCGGAGCCGGCGGTGCAGGCGTAGCAGTGGTCGCCGGTGGCGATCGCGGTGCCGGCTTCGGGCCGGGCATTCAGGGCGGAGACGTGGACCGGGGAGCCGCCGAAGGGGAGGCCGGCAGCGATGTTGAAGTCGCAGTTGTGCAGGATGCCGTCCCAGGAGATGGAGACCAGGTTGCGGCACATCAGCCCCTCGACGGTGCAGGGGTTGAAGCTCCGGGAGAGCTTCAGCATGTAGCCTTCATAGTTGCCCGAGGTTTCCAGCCAGGTGCGGAAGCGGCCGAGGGGGGCGTTGGCGAAGGTGAAGAGGCGATTGAAGACGATCCCCCACTTGCGCTCGGCGTCGCGCTTGAACCTGGCCTCCGTCTCGCCCTGCGCCGCCGGCAGGAAGGCGCCCGTCGGATTGGCGACCAGGTTCAACTCCAGGCTGCTCCCCGCGAGGCCCCAGCCGAGAGCGTTGAGCTTGCGCAGCATGGCGACGCTGCGCTCTCCTACCCCCTTGCCGCGCTGGGCATCGGTCTGTCCGGCGTGGGTGGAAGGAAAGGAGGCGACGATCGCCACCCGGTGGGCGCGGCAGATCTCGAGCAGGTTGCTCCGTTCCTGTGCCGCCAGGGCGGTGAGATTGGAGCGCAGGATGAGCTTCGGTGTCAGCGGCGCCAATTGTTCAATCAGGTAGCCGAAATGCGGCACCAGTTCCGGGGCGCCGCCGGTGATGTCGATGAGCTGGAAGCGGCAGCGGCTGGCGAAGGCGATCACCTCGTCCATGGTTTCGCGGCGCATCACCTCCGGCCGGCCGGGCCCGGCCTCCAGATGGCAGTGGCGGCAGGCGAGGTCGCAGAGCAGGCCGACGTTCACTTGCAGGGTGTGGGTGTGGGCGCGCTGCAGCTGCAGTCCGTGGCGTTTGAGCGCCTGGTTGAAAGGTTCGACGCCGGGAACCTCGTCCCGCGTTACTTTCCGCTCGCCGTCGGGGGGTTGGGTGGGAGTCATCGATCTCTTTCCGGGACGATCATTACATCGACAGCTTTTCGGCGATCTTGCGCATCTGCATGCCGTGGACCAGTGAGGCGCCGCCACGGATGGCGGTCACCACGTGCAGTGCCTCGGTCATCTCCGCCACGTTCGACCCCTTCTCCAGGCAGGCCCGGGTGTAGGCATCGATGCAGTAGGGGCACTGGACGGTGTGCGCCACCGCCAGGGCGATCAACGCCTTTTCCCGCTCGGTAAGCTCCCCCTCGGCAAAGACGGCCCCGTAGTAGTCGAAGAATTTCTTCGCCAATTCGGGGGCTTCCTTGCCGATTTCGGCGAATCTGGAGAGGTCTTTCGGGTCGTAGTAGGTATCCATGGATGTTCCTCCTGAAGGGACGGGTGGGAGGCCTGTATTTTACAGCGCTTTCCTTCGATGACAAAAAGAAATTTTCCCCTCAGGTGCGCAGACGGGCGAGGGCGGCGATGGCGTAGGCCGCTGCGGCCGTGATCTGGACGGCGACAAATCCGGCCTCGACGGCGATGATGGTGGCCAGGGCGGTGCTGAGCACCGAGAGGCAGCCGTTGATGCCCCAGGCCCAGGGGACGTCCGCCTCCCTCTGCCGGCCGAGCAGGCGCAGGCCGAGGGGAAAGGGGAAGCCCATGGCGAAGGCCGGCGGCGCCAGCGCCAGCAGGGTGAGGAGGAGCTTCCAGCCGAGGGGGAGGGCGATGGTGTGGTGCAGTAGCGGCGGCAGCAGCAAGGCGTAGAACAGCAGCAGCGAAGCGACCAGAGCGGCGGCCCGGCGCGGGGTCGCCTCCGTCAGGCGTAGCCGGGAGGAATGATAGCTGCCGGCCCCGGAGAAGATCAGGAGGGTGCAGATGGCCGCCGCCGCCGCATAGACCGGGTGCCCCAGGTAAAGGACGAAACGGTGGATGAGGACGATCTCCACCAGCATGTAGCCGACCGCCAGGCCGCCGAAGTAGAAGAAGACCGGCAGGCGGTTTCCCCCCTTCCAGCCGAGGCTGAAGAGGGGGAGGAGGATCAGGATCAGGGCGGCCAGCAGCATCTGGACAAAGGTCAGCAGGACGATCAGGTAACCGGTCTCCAGAAAGGGAACGGCCCGCTCGCCGAAGAGCCGGACGAGGTTCGGCAGGCTTTGCCAGCGCAGGAACTGGGAGAAGAAGGGGCGGTCGTCGGTGGCCGGCCGCAGCCGGAAGTCGTAGTCCGCGTAGAGCTGCTCGCGGTCCGGGCCGAGGAGCCGGTCGAGATCGGAGAAGAAGCCGGGATCCTGCAGCCTGTTGTGGCGCTCCCGTTCCGCCGCGTCGAGGCCCGGCAGCAGCAGAGGGTCGAAGAGCAACTGCCTGCCGAAGGCGCGCACTGCTTCAATGTCGGCCGGCGTGAGGGGAGATCGGCTGACGCAGAAGGTGACGGTCCCCCAGCCGCGCATCGCAGCCAGGTGGGCCAACGGGTCGCCGACGCCGCTCGCCTCCAGTGCTTCGACCAGGGTGACCGCCAGCCGCAGGGGGGCGCGTGGCGGATAATCCATCCAGACGGTGACGGCCAGCAGACCGTCTTCCCTCAGGTGCCGCCACATTTCGGCAAAGGCCTCGCGGGTGAAGAGGTACTGCTCCTGCAGGGCGTAGAGCCCGGCGGTGCCGCCGAAGGCGCCGACGGTGGGGAGGACGATCAGGTCATAGCGGGAGGGATCGGCAGCGAGCTGCGTGCGCGGCTCGAGGGGGGCGACTGCTACGGCCGGATGGCTCCAGAGCCGGCCTTGGGCCGTTGCGAAGCGCTCGCCGAGCAGCTCTGCTACAGCCCAGTGCGGCTCCACCGCCACCACCCGGCGGGCGCCGCGGGTGAGGGCCTGACCGACCTCCGCACCGGTTCCGGCGTGCAATACCAGCACCCTCTCGGGAGCGGAGAGGGCGTAAGGGAGGGCGGCCGTAGAATAGTCGAGCAAGTGCTCCGTGGCCTCGGGGGACCAGGAGAGGACCGGCCCGAACCAGTTGCCGTTGACGAAGACGGCGGCGCGCACCGGCACCTCCCCGGTGTAGGCGAGGCTGAGGCCGGGCGCCCAGCGCAGGGCCGGGCCGGCGGCCGCCTGAACCAGCCCCAGAGCGCCGGGGCGTTCGGCCATCAGGCGGGTTACGGGGAGATCGAGGGTCCGCCGCAGGTCCTTGTACTGGGAGAGGACCAGGGGCGCGGGACGGAGCAGCCCAAAAACCGCCACTGTCGCTGTCAGGGCCGCTGCCGCAAGCAGCGGGCCCCGGCCGCGGCGAGGGATGATGAGCAGTCCGGCGGCCAGGGCGAAAAGGGCGCTGACGGCCGGCAGCCGCCCGGGGGCGAAGAGCTCGAGCAGAAGGATGGCGGCCAGCCCGCCGAGGCCGGAGCCGAGCAGGTTGGCGAAGTAGAAGGAGCCGATCCGCTCGACCTCCCGCACGAAGACCAGGCCGATGGCGAGGGCGGCGAGGAAAAAGGGGAGGGCGACGAAAAGATTGCCCAGCAGCAACCGCCAGAATTGACCGGGGTCGGCAAAGAGCAGGAAGGAATCGAAGCCGCCGAAGACCGCCTGGCTCAGGCTGCCGGCGGCCGCCATGACAGCGGCGCTGCCGAACATAAGCAGCGGCAGCAGCCCCTCGCTGTGCGCGAGCAGCCGGCTGCGGGCCAGGGCGAGCACGCTGCCGGCGGCGCCGAAGCCGAGCAGCGCCACCGAGATGACCATGTAGGCGAAGTGGTGCCACTGAGTGATGGAGAGGATCTGCATCAGCACCAGCTGCAAGGCGATGACGGCGACCGAAAGGAGCGCCACCGCCAGGTGCAGCCGGGGGAGCGGCCGGCTCATTCGGCTCTCCGGAAGGGGACGAAACGCACCGGCATCAGGCTGCTGGTGGTGATCTCGGTCCCGCGCTTCTCGACCAGCATGAGGGTCTGGACGAAGAAGGGAGTGCCGACCGGGATGACCATCCGGCCGCCGTTTTTGAGCTGATCCAGCAGGGGCGGCGGGATGAACTCGGCGGCGGCGGTGACGACAATGGCGTCGAAAGGGGCGTGCTCCACCCAGCCGAAGTAGCCGTCCCCGGCTTTCACCCGGATGGCCTTGAAGCCCAGGCGGCGCAGGCGCTCGGCGGCGCTTTCGGCCAGCTCCGGGATGATTTCGATACTGAACACCTCGGCGCCGGTTGCGGCCAGCACCGCCGCCTGGTAGCCCGAACCGGTGCCGATTTCGAGGATGCGCCTGCCCGGTCCCGGGGCGACGACCTGGGTCATGTAGGCGACGATGTAGGGTTGGGAGATGGTCTGGCCGTAGCCGATGGGGAGCGGCCGGTCGGTGTAAGCCTCGCGGGCGAGGGACTCGGTGACGAAGTTGTGGCGGGGGACGCGGCGCATCGCCTGCAGCGTCGCCTGGTCGGAGATGCCCCGTCGCTCCAGTTGCGACCGGACCATCTGCTCGCGCGCCTGTCCGAAGGAGGCGGACTCTTCAGCGGCGAGAGCGGCGCAGGGGAGCAGAAGGAGGAGCAGGAGCGCCGACGCGAGTAGCAGTATCCGCCCCGCCCTGGCGGAAAATGGTGTTTGCCTGGCGGGGTGCATTCTCATTTTATGTCCTGCCGGTGGGTTCCAGCCGGGCGTCGGGTTCGCCGGCTCGCTTCCAATTATACTATGTCGTGTGGGAAATGGCAGGAATGGCGGATTGTCGGCAATCCACCTTATGTAAGAGGACAGGTTTTTCCGCTCGAGGCGGTGGTGCAAAACGGTTGCCGCTCTCTCCCCCCTGTGATAGTCTATAGCCGCCTTTCCAGCCCCCGATTTCCACTCGAAAGAACGTTGCCCGGTGAAGAAAGACCGCCTCGACAAATTGCTGGTGGAACGTGGCCTGGTGCCGTCCCGGGAGAGGGCGCGGGCCCTGATTCTGGCCGGCAAGGTCGTGGTCGACGACCACGCTGCCGACAAGGCCGGGGCCCAGGTCGCGGCCGACGCGGCGATTCGTCTCAAGGGGGAGGACATTCCCTACGTCTCCCGTGGCGGCCTCAAGCTGGAAAAAGCCTTGGACGAGTTCGCCATCGAGGTGGCCGGGCGGGTCGCCGTCGATGTCGGCGCTTCGACGGGTGGCTTCACCGATTGCCTGTTGCAGCGTGGCGCCGCCAGCGTCTATGCCGTCGACGTCGGCTACGGCCAACTGGCGTGGAAGCTTCGCGAAGATCCGCGGGTGGTGAATCTGGAACGGACCAACATCCGTGAGCTGACGGTCGATCGACTCGGCGAGCGGCCGTCGCTGGCGGTCATCGACGCCTCCTTCATCTCCCTCGACAAGGTCCTGCCATCCACTCTCGACCTGCTGACCGCCGACGCCGAGGTGGTTGCCCTGATCAAGCCCCAGTTCGAGGTGGGCAAGGGGGAGGTGGGCAAGGGGGGCGTGGTCCGCGATGCCCGCAAGCATGCCTTGGTGGTTGAGAAAGTGACGGAAACCGCCCGGACCTTGGGCTGCCGGGTCCTGGGGGTGACCGAGAGTCCCATTCTCGGGCCGAAGGGGAACCGCGAGTTTCTCATCCATCTGCGCAAAGGGGCCGACGCATGAACCGGGTCTTCTTCATCGGCGCCGGGCCGGGCGACCCGCAACTGCTCACCCTTAAGGGAGCGCAGCTGCTGGCGGCGTGTCACGCGGTCTTCGCTCCCACCCCCTTCGAGCAGACCTTCGCCGCTCATCTGGAGGGCAAGACGGTCCTCGTCCCCTTCGATTTCTACTTCGATGAACTGCTCGCCAGGGTCGATGCCCTGTGCGAGAGCGGGAACGTGGCGTTCCTGGTTCCCGGTGATCTCACCTTCTACTCGCCCTTTCAGGTGCTGGTCGATGCCCTGGGCGAGCGGGCCGTGGTGGTTCCGGGGGTGGGTACGGCGAACGCTGCCGCTGCCTGGCTGAAAAAGACCCTCGACTTGCCCGACGTCTGCACCCGGGCGGTTATCGCCTCGCCGCGCACTCTCGGCGACGGGGAGGGTGCGCTGTCCCTGCAGGATCTAGCTGCCCCCGGGGTTACCCTACTCATCTACATGAACGACCTCCCGTTGCCGGAACTGGCGGCCCAGCTCAAGGCCGGTTACGGCAAAAACGTACCGATCGCCATTCTGCATCGTCTCGGCCTGCCGGGTGAGGAGGTGGTGACCGGTACCCTCGACGACATTGTCGAGAAAGCCGCCGGGCGTGATTTCTTCAATCTCTCCGGGGCTGCCAGGCGACCATCGCTGACCCTGGTCATTGCCGGCGAAACCCTGACCGCCACCGTCGACGGTAAATGGTGGGACTGGCGCCGTGAGCATGTCTGGAAGTTCCGCAACGGAGGTGAGCGATGATCCTGCGCCGGCTGGAGATGAAGCATTTCGGTCGATTCGAGGATTGTGCCTTCGACTTCCGGCGCGGGCTCAACCTCGTCATCGGACCAAGCGAATCAGGGAAATCAACCCTTGCGGAGGCCATCCCCCTCGTCCTTTTCGGGACACCCGACGGTGAGCGATTCAAACCTTGGGGAGGGAGTGCGGGCAGCTGGGTCGCGGCGCTGGTGTTCGAAGAGGCGGGCCGGATGCTGCGCATCGAGCGCGATTTTCTCACCGGAGAGGTCTCGCTCAATGAGACCGATGCCGAGGGACGTTCGCTGCACCAATTCAGCAGCAAGGCTGCGTTTCGGAAAGAGACTGCAGAGGGCGTCGCGTATCGGGCAGAACTGCTGCGGCTGTTTGGCCTTGCCGACGAAGAGCTGTTCCGTTTCGGTCTGTTTCTCGAGCAAGGCTACGCGAACCGGCTCGCTGTAGAAGGTGGACCTGGAGAATTCACGTCTCTGCTGGCGAAGATGGCTGACAGCGAACGGCTCGCTGCCCCTGGCGGTGAAGAGGATGTCGAGGCGGTTCGACGGCGGTTGGCCGAGTTGGAACGACTCTGGTTCGAAACCCGTGAAGCCCTCGATGAGGGGAGTGACCTGCCCGGGAAAATTGCCGATCTGGAAGCTTCGATCGAAGCGGATCGCGCCGATTTTGCCAAGGGAGAAAAATATCTGGCGCAGGTACGCCGGGAGCTTGAGGGGGCAGTGACAGCCGCCTCGCCGGCAGCCGGCAACGGTGAGCAGGCGGCACCGGCTACGGACCTCGAATCCCGACGGCAGCAGTTGGAGCGGGAGTTGGCGAAGACCGGCTTGCCCCGGCAAATGCCGGCCGATCTGCCGGCCGTTCTGATCCAAGCCGACGAAATCCGCCAGGAGATGATTGCCATCCAGAAGGAAGCCGCCGACCTGCGTCAACAGCTGTTGAAGCGGCCCGTCCCATCCTGGCGGCCGGCGGCGCTGGCAACTCTGCTCTCGGCCCTGCTTGTCGCCGCTCTGGCCTGGTCGCATTCCGCCTGGTTGCTGGCGGGGCTGTCGGCCGGTACCCTGGCGACGGCCGTCGGCTGGGCGATCTTCCTCTGGCGTCTGGGCCAGGAGCGTCAGGAACGTGGTCGTCTCAAGGGCCCGCTTCAGGTGCTGGAGGAACGCCGGGAGGAGGCTCAGGCCCGCTTGGCCGGTCTCGATGATAGATTCTCCCGGCTCGGCCTGTCGCCGTCGGCGGTGGAGATCGTGCGGATGCAGAAGAATCTGGAGCGGCATCTGCGGCTGCAACAGGAGTTGGCCGAAGTGGAAAGCGCCCTGGGGGTGAGGGGCTCCGGCGGGAATCCGGTAGCTGTTGAAGTGGTGGCAGGTCGGAATTCGGCCGGGACGGCAGAGCCATCGACAGTGAATGCCCGGGAGGGTCTCCCTCCCCTAAGCAGTGAGGAATTTGCCGCGGCCGAAGCAGACCTTGCGGCGCTGGGGGAAAGACTGAAAAGCCGGGAGACGAAACTGCAGGAGCTCACCCGCCAGGCAGCCGAACGGGAAATCCTGCGGGAGTCGTTGCGGCGGATCGAAGAGGAAGGGGAGGCGCTGAGGCGGCGTGAATCGGAACTGGCCAGGCGGCCGGCTGCCGCATCCCCTGCCGCTGCCGGCAGAATCCTGCGCACGGAATTGGCACAGCTCACCGCCGATATCGGCCAGACTCTGGGGGCGCTGACGGCGGACCGATACACAGCGGTCCGTCTTGAGGAGGGAGAAGCCTGGTCTCTTCGCGGCGTGGACGGGGAGTGGCACCCCCTGAAGCACTTCAGCCGGGGGACGACAGAAAGCTTCTGCCTGGCCCTCCGCCTGATTCTCGGGCGGCAACTGACGGGCGACCGGCGCCTGCCGCTCATCCTCGATGACACCCTGACGGGATTCGACCAAGCACGACTGGTCGACACGGTCAAGCTGTTGGAACGGCTTGCCGGCGAGCAGCAGGTGATCCTGCTCTCCAGCGATGAAGCCCTGCGCAAGCGGGCGAACCGCGAGCGCTGGCATACGATTTCGCTGGCCACGGAAACGACCCTAAAACCATCCAGGTCCCAGGAAAGGAGCGACGATGACGGGCAGCTGCATCTTCTGTAAAATCATCGGCCGGGAAATCCCCGGTAAAATCGTCTATGAGGATGAGCAAGTGGTAGCCGTAGAGGACGTCAATCCCCAGGCGCCGCACCATTACCTGCTCATCCCGCAAAAGCATATTCGCACTACCCTCGACCTGACGACCGCCGATAGCGAGTTGGTTGGCCACATCTTTCAGGTCGCGGGGAAGCTGGCGCATGATCTGGGGTTTGCGGAGGACGGTTTCCGCATCGTCAACAACTGCAACGAAGGGGCCGGCCAGTCAGTCTGGCACATCCACTTTCATCTGCTCGGCGGCCGTGATTTCACCTGGCCGCCGGGGTAGATATCATCCTGAATTCGTGAAGGGTGAGGTGTGAGGTGTGAGGTGTGAGAGGAATAAGGCTTTAGTTGATACCCCCTAACGCCTCACTCTTCACGCCTCACCTGGATAAGAAATGGCCCTCAGAGGGATGTCGTTCGGCCTACAGCGTCCCTTTGCCGGGGCCGGCTTTGAGGCTTTCCACCTTTTCCATCTTGGTTTTGCAGTCGATGCAGAAGCGGGTGTAGGGGCGCAGCTCCAGCCGCCCGATATCGATCGGCTCCCCGCACCCCTGGCACTGGCCGTAGCTGCCCTGGCGCAGGCGGTCGAGCGCTTCGTCGATGTTCATGATCTCTTCGCGCTTGCTGTCGCTGAGCAGATGCAGGAGCTCGCTGAGGCTGTCGGTGAGCCCCAGATCTGCGACATCGGCCACGCCCTCGTCCCTCAGGCTCGCCGCTTCCGCGTTCTTGCTTCTGACTTCCGCCAGCAGGTCCTCTCGCAGTTCGATCAGGCGCTTTCTGATGGTTTCCAGCCGCTGCTCTCTCATGGCCGTGTTCTCCCGGGTGATTGCTGTTTCATTTATAGCGTAGAACCTGGGCCGATATTGTCAATTGGGCGAAATCAGGGATTCTGCTTGACACGGCTTTCCCATCAATGGTAGGGTCGACCATCTCACTACCAGCTGTTCCAGGATGAAAACGACTGTATCGTAAGCCCCGGAATGTTCCCGGGGCTTTTTTCTTGTGGAACAAAGAAAGAAGGATTTATGGCTTTTCAGGTATTCAACTTCAACCCCAGGGTTGCCGCCGGCGTGGCGGAAGCGGGCTACGTTTCACCGACGCCGATTCAGGCGCAGGCGATTCCCGCCGTCATGCAGGGGCGCGATGTCATGGGCCTGGCGCAGACCGGCACCGGCAAGACCGCCGCATTTGCGCTGCCGATTCTGCACCGTCTGATGCATGGCGGACACGGAGCGGTCCGCGCGCTGGTCATCGCCCCCACCCGCGAGCTGGCCGAGCAGATCCACCAGTCGATCGAGGCCCTGGGCAAACAGACCCGGTTGCGCAGCGTTACCATCTACGGCGGGGTAGGAATCAACCCGCAGATTCAGAAACTTAAAAGAGGCGTCGAAATCGTCGTCGCCTGTCCGGGACGACTTCTCGACCACATCGGTCAGGGGACCATCGACCTCTCCCGGCTGGAAGTGCTGGTGCTCGACGAAGCCGACCAGATGTTCGACATGGGCTTTTTCCCCGCCATCCGGCAGATCCTCAAGAAACTGCCGCGCGAGCGGCAGACCCTGCTCTTTTCGGCCACCATGCCCGACGAGATCCGCCGCCTGGCGCACGACGTGCTCAGCGATCCGGTCACCGTTCAGGTTGGCAACACGGCGCCGCCGGTTACCGTCAGCCACGCCCTCTACCCGGTTTCCCAGCACCTCAAGACCCCCCTGTTGCTCGAACTGCTGCACCACACCGACACCGAGTCGGTGCTGGTCTTCACGCGCACCAAGCACCGCGCCAAGCGCCTGGGCGAGCAGTTGGCCAAGGCCGGCTACAAGGCGGCCTCGCTGCAGGGAAACCTGTCCCAAAACAAGCGGCAGGCGGCCCTCGACGGCTTCCGCGACGGCACCTTCCAGATCCTCGTGGCGACCGACATCGCCGCTCGCGGTATCGACGTCTCCCAGATTTCGCATGTCGTCAACTACGATATTCCCGATACCCCCGAGGCCTACGTGCACCGCATCGGCCGCACCGGGCGCGCCGCCCGCAGCGGCGATGCATTCACCCTGGTGACCGGCGAAGATACGGTGATGGTGCGCACCATCGAGAAGGTGCTCGGCTCTTCGCTCGAGCGCCGCAAGGTGGACGGGTTCGATTACACCGTCCCGGCGCCGAAGAAAGACAGCGAGTTCGCCCGTCCGCCGCGGCAACCGGCACCCCGCCGCCAGCCGGCCGGGGAGAAAAGGGCGGGAGCTCCCGCCGGCGCCGCCCCTGCCACCCGCAACCGGCGCCCTCAGCGTCCCGGCCGGGCGTCTTCGGGAGCCCGGGCTGAGAGATAAATGCAGGGTCTGGGAGTCAAAGCCAGCAAGCCTGCTCTGAAAGAACTTTAGCCACGGATGACCACGGATAGGCACGGATTTCTAAAAATCCGCCTTTATTCGTGTGCATTCGTGGCTACTTTTCTATTTTCTTGACAAAGAACCCGCATCGGCTGTTAAGTATTTGCGGTGCGTTGCGCCGGACGGTTCGTAACCCTTCCTGTTGATGTATCCCCTCATGCCGAATTCAGTTGCCGCAGATCCCGTTGTGACCCGTTCCGAGGTGGCCTCCTGGCTGATTGTGGCGCTGTTGCTGGTGCTGGTGCTCAAGGTTCACTTGCTTGCCGCCTTTTTTGCCGGACTGCTGGTGTTCGAACTGGTCCATGTGCTGGTGCCGGTTTTTCACCTGAGCCAGTTTGCCGGCAAGCGGGCCAAGCTGGTCGCCGTCGCTCTGCTGTCCGCCGCGATCGTCGGCCTGTTGACAATCGTGATCTTCTGGGCCGTGGCTTTCATTCGGGGCGGCGCCGAAAATCTTCCTCTGCTGATCGGGATGCTGGCGGAAATTCTCGAGGAATCTCGGGACTGGCTGCCGGCGGTGGCCGAGAAGTATCTCCCCGCCAACGTTGAAGTGTTGAAACTGGCAGCCGCAGAATGGTTGCGCGGCCATGCCGGCGATCTCAAGGTGGTGGGGCGCGAGACCCTGCGCACGGTGGCCCACATGCTGATCGGCATGGTAATCGGCGCCATGCTTTCGCTACGCGAAGTCCTGCCGGGACAGGGCGGTGGGGCGCCTCTGGCGGCCGCCCTGGGCGAGCGTGTCCGACGCTTCGGTGGGGCCTTTCGCCGCATCGTTTTCGCCCAGGTTCGTATCTCCGCCCTGAATGCCTTTCTGACCTGGCTCTACCTCGGAGTCGGCCTCCCCCTGATCGGCATCTCCCTTCCCTATACCAAGACCCTGATTGTTGTGACTTTCCTGACCGGGCTGCTGCCGGTGATCGGCAACCTGATCTCCAACACCGTCATCGTCGTCGTCAGCCTGAGCCAATCCCTCGGGGTGGCGATGGCGTCACTGGTCTTCTTGATAATCATCCACAAACTGGAATACTTCCTCAATGCCCACATTATCGGGTCCCGAATCCGTGCAAGTGCCTGGGAACTGCTACTGGCCATGCTCCTCATGGAGGCCGTCTTCGGTCTGCGGGGTCTGGTCGCCGCACCCGTCTACTACGCCTACATAAAGGACGAACTTTCCGCTCGCGGGCTGGTCTGACCGTGGGCTAACAATTAATCATGACGCTGCTGCACAACCCTATCTTCCTGCTGCTGTTCATCATCGTTCTCGGCGAACTGCTGGGCAAGGTGCGCCTCTGGAACCTCTCCCTCGGCTCCTCGGCCATCATCTTCGTGGCGCTGGCCTTCGGCCATTTCGGTTTCACCATCCCGCAGGGGGTGCAGACCATCGGCCTGGCCATGTTCATCTATGCCGTCGGCCTGCAGGCCGGCCCCGGCTTCCTCGGTTCCTTTCGCAGCCACGGCCTGGTCATGGCTGGGTGCGTCCTCGCCATGGCGGCGGCTGGCACCCTGATGACCTATGCCTGCTGCCGACTGTTCGGCTTCGACACCGGCACCGGCGCGGGCCTGCTTTCCGGAGCGATGACCAGCACCCCGTCGCTGGCGGCGGCAGTGGAGGTCGTCGGCCACGACCGAGCCCCGGCGGCCTACGGGGTTACCTACGGCTTCGGCGTGGTCGGGGTGGCCCTCTGCATCAAGCTGCTGCCGCGCCTGCTGCGCATCAATATTCGCGGCGAGGAAGAAGGACTCGCCCGTGAACTGGCCGAGATCAACCCGCCGATCACCTTCTGCCACCTCGAGGTGAGCAACCCCAACCTCTTCGGCAAGCGGGTGGCCGACATTTTTCTCAAGAGCATCGCGCCGGTTACTCTCACCCGTTTGCTGCGCCAGGGCGCCTCTGAACCGGTGCTGGTCGGGGCGGATACGGAGTTGCAGGAAGGGGATCGGCTGCGGGTGGTGGGACGGCCCATTGATCTTGAGAAGGTGCAGCTCTTCATCGGGCGGCCGATCGAGGGGGAGATCGCTTTCGACCGGGTGCTGACCAAGAAGAGCATCGTCGTCTCCAAGCCGAAGTTCGTCGGGACCACCCTCGGCTACTTCAACTTCCGCGAGACCTTCAACGTGCAGGTGGCCCGTATCACCCGTAACGGCATCGACCTGCCGGCCGACGCCAACACCCGCCTGCATCTGGGAGATGTGGTGCATGCCGTGGGCGACGAACGCTCCCTGCGCAACGTCACCCGCCTGCTCGGCAACGACCTCAAGGCGACTTACGAGGTCAGCCTGCTGCCGATTCTGCTCGGCCTCCTTTTCGGCTTCCTGCTCGGCCAGATCACTCTGCCGCTGCCGCTGGTCGGTCCGCTGACCTTGGGCACCACCGGCGGCACGCTGCTCGCCGGCCTGCTGCTCGGCGCCCGCTATCAGACCGGCCCGCTGATCTGGGACGTGCCGTCCGGCGGCAATCGCCTGATCCGCGATCTGGGGCTGGCGCTGTTCATGGCGGCGGTGGGGACTTCGGCCGGCGCCTCCTTTGTCGCCACGCTGCAGGACCAGGGTTTGCCGCTGCTCTTCTCCGGCGTGGCGGTGACCATCATTCCGGTGGCCGTCGGCGCTCTGCTCGGCCTCTGGTGGCTCCGCATCCGCTTTCTGCGGCTGCTGGGAGTGCTGGTGGGGGGGATGACCAGCGCTTCGGGCCTCGCCGCTGCCGGCGCCCTCTCTACCACTCCCTATACCGCCGCCGCCTACGCGACGGTCTATCCCCTGGCCCTCATCGGCAAGATCGTCGCCGTCAAAGTGCTGCTGCTGATTCTCTGAGCGGTCTTTGTTCTCATGGGACGAAGAGGACAAACGGGACGCCTGGGACATATGGGGGTCGGTTGCCCTGCGAAAATGAAAATATGCGGTAAAATGAGGGTGTAGGATAACCCAGAGAAAGGAGGCTAGATCATGAACGGGGTGATAGCCAGGGGGCAGATGAATCAGCTCAGGGGCATGTTCAGGACAGGCTGGTGCCGGCTGTCCGGGAACGACCTCGGACGGGTGAGCGGCCAGATGTTGAGGTTGATGGGGAAAGCCCAGGTGAAGTACGGCCGGGCCAAGGCAGCGGCAGGCAAGCAGATGCGGAAGATCAGCCGCCACTAGTTCCCCTTTGCGGGCTGAAGGAATGGAAACTGTAAAAAAAGCCTGCGTCAAGCAGGCTTTTTTTGTTACCGGGAGGTGAGATCGTCTCGGATCACGTTCAGGCGGCGACCGGGATCTTGAAGACCAGCTTCTTGACCTCGGCCGGTTTCTCAGCGAGCTGCAGCATCGGCATGTGCCCGTCGTCGGGGAAGAAGACGGCAAAGGACTCCGCCTTGAGAGTGAGGCGGTCGGTGGGTCCCTCCAGCTTGAGGAAGTCCTTTTCCGCATCGTAGGGGAGCTCGCGACAGGCGCTGCGGAAGCAGATGCCGACCGCCTCGGCGCCGCGGGTCAACAGCTGGATGTCGATGTAGTTGCGGTGGCACTCGATGAAGCTCTCGGCGAGCGGGCGCGTGACGTATTCGCTGACCAGCACGAAGGCGCCCCGGGTGTTAACTTCGTGGCGGCCGGTCGGCAAGCTGTCCGGGTCGCTCTCTTTCAGGAACGCCCAGACCTCGGCGAAGTGGGGATGCAGCGGCAGATAGAGCGGAAAGTTGTCCAGTCGATCGAAGATCATGGCGGAACTTTGCCTCCTTGCGCAGGTGGGGCCAGATAGATTCTCAGACTCCCATCGTCGGCAGCAGGTAACGGCCGACCCAGTTCTTGGAGAACTGGAAGGCGGTGCGACCGCAGCGCTTGCTCTTGTCGTGGGTCCACTGGATGGCGGCCTGCTCCAGTTCCTTGCTCCAGGGGATTTCCACCCGGCGCTCGCGGGCATGCCGATCGACGCAAAGGCGAACGGCGTCGAGATAGCGGTCCTGGGTGAAGACGTGGAAGGGGACCCATAGGCCGAAGCGGTCGGAGAGAGAGACCTTCTCCTCCATTGCCTCGCTCTGCTGCAACTCTCCCTTGACGAACTTGCCGCCGAGTTGGTCGGACTCGTACTCGGGGAGGAGGTGACGGCGGTTGGAGGTGACATAGATCAGGACGTTTTCGGGAGCCGAATAGACCGAGCCGTCGAGAGCGCTCTTGAGCATCTTGTAGCTCAGTTCGCCAACCTCGAAGGTGAGGTCGTCGCAGAGCAGGATGAAGCGGAAGGGCTGGTTCTCGACGGCGGTGAAGATTTCGGAGAGATAGATCAGGTCTTCCTTCTCGACCTGGATGACACGCAGCCCCTTGGGGGCGAACTCGTTGAGCAGGGCTTTGACCAGGGACGATTTGCCGGTGCCGCGCGAGCCCCAGAGAAGGGCGTTGTTGGCCGGCAGGCCGGCGAGGAACTGGCGCGTATTGTTGATCATGATCTCTTTCTGCTGATCAACGCCGAGCAGCTCATCCAGGGTGGTGCTGTCGGTCACCTTGACCGGCTCGAGAAAGCCGGAAAAGGAGTGGCGGCGCCAGTTGGCGGCGTGGCAGGTCGCCCAGTCGATGCGGGCAACGGCCTTGGGCAGCAGCATTTCGACGGAGCCAAGCACGCGCTCGAGCTGGGCCACGACCTCGGGTTTGAGGTTCATCATGTTGCAGTCTCTCTCTCTGAAAAATGTGGGTGGCCGGCCCTTCGAACCCTCCGGCGGGTGGTCAGCTTGACGAGACTTCGGAATGGCCGGGCGGGCGGCGGATACCGACCTGCTTGAACCACTCCTGAAAATCAACCCATGAAGAATGGGTAACTAACCGGAAATAGGTCATAAAAGGCGGCCACACTGTATACGTCACTCCCCTGTCTGGTGTCAAACAAAAATCCAGCCGGGAAACAAAAAGTTCTGAATCGGGCCGCTATAATCCTGAGGTAGGTTTCCAGCATGGTCAGCTGAACTTCTGGAGATGCACCAATCCCGTCCGGAGAAACACTCATGACCGACACCCGATCGATATGCCTGCTTACCCTCTTCGCCTGGTTAATTCTGTCGGCTGCCTCACCAGAGGCCGTGGCGGCCGCCAACGGCGCCTTTTTGCAGGGAGTTGTCGGCGCCGGCAGTTTTGATGCCGACAGCCTGAGCTTCCGACTTCTTCCGGCGGAGTCCGGCAAGAAGGAGGACCTTTCCACCATGCCTTTCATCGGCTTCATCGGCCAGCACCTTTTCGCCGGCGACAGAACGCAGTTGGGAGTCGAAGGCGGGATTTTGTTCGGTTGGCGTTCCCGTAGCACGTCTGCAGTGATCGCCTCGAACCAGACGGTGGTCAAAATCGACAGTTCCCTCTGGCTGCTCGACCTCTCGGCCGGGGTCTGCCTCAACCAGCGACTGGGGTCACGGTGGCGGCTCTATCTGGCCGCCGGTCCGGCCATGGTCTTTGGCGAATACGATGCGGACGAAGACGTTATAGCTATGGAGGGAGCTGTTGATCCTGCTGCCGCCCCTGCCGTCAGGAACGGCAGCGAGTCGGAATTCGGTGTCGGCGGCTATGCCCGGGCCGGACTCGAGTACGAATTTGCCCCGCTGTCGCTTGTCGGGTTCAGCGTTCGCGGGTTGGCCACCAACATGGAGTTCGACAACACGGTCGATTCATCCAGAGTCAGGGGTGTGCAGGCATTTATCACCTTTACCCGGAATTTCGGGCAATGGTGATTCCGGCAAATCAGGGTGCAGGCGAAGTCGAGTGGACAGCGAGTTCTTCCCGGGTGGGCAGCCGGCAAAGATAGAGCGTGACCGTCAGGGCGACGACGAACATCAGGACCCTCACCCAGAGAAGCGGGACAAGGAGGACGGCAGAGGCCGGGATCGTGACCCAGACCAGGGCAATCGCTTTGATCTTGGCACGCCGGGGGATGCCGGCGCCTTTGAGGTAGGGCTGGAGCAGCGGACCGAGGTGGCGGTGCTCCAGAAGCCAGCTGTAAAATGGCTCGGAACTACGGGCGAAGCAGGCGGCCGCCAGCAACAGCAGAGGGACGGTCGGCAGCAGGGGGAGGAAGATGCCGAGTATTGCCAGGCCGGTGCTGAGTATGCCCGCAACGAGCAGAAACCATTTTCTGGCCCGGTTCTCGGAGCGCGTTGCGATTTGCTTCTGCTGCTTTGATTCTTTCATCCTCTGACCTTATGCTGCAGGCGGCAACGATACAAACAATGGTAAAGGACAACCGGTGGCGGGGGCAAGGGAATTGAAGTGCTGTCAACCAACGGGAAAAACAATAAAAACAGTCTCACGCGAAGACGCGAAGGACGCGAATAAAGGCAGTTCTTTGTTAAAAACCAAAGGTCCTGGAATTTCTTCGCGGTCTTCGCGGCTTCGCGTGAGGCATGCTGTTTTCAGGTTAAATTGCTGCGCTCATGAAGAAATCCGGCCGTCCTGAACGCGGATGACGTTCTGCGCCTGGCGGGCGATGCCATCGTTGTGAGTGACGAGAACGATGGTCTTGCCACGGCGATGCAGGGTGTGAAGAATCTCGACGATTTCCGCCTCTGCCGCCGAGTCGAGGTTGCCGGTCGGTTCGTCCATCAGCAGGATGTCGGGATCGTTGATCAGCGCCCGGGCGATGGCGACCCGCTGCTGCTGCCCGCCAGAAAGTTCGTTAGGGCGGGCGCCGGCTTTTTCGGCCAGCCCGACCTGTGCCAGCATCTCCTTTGCCCGGGCCGCCTGCTGCCGTTCCGGTACGCCGGAGAGCATCATGGCGGTCTCCACGTTTTCTGCCGCCGTGAGATTGCGCAGCAGGTTGAAGAACTGAAAGACGAAGCCGATCTTCTTTGCCCGCAGGCGCGCCAGGGAACTGTTGTCGAGACGGGTCAGTTCGACCCCGTCGACCTGGACGCCGCCGCTGCTCGGGCGGTCGAGCCCGCCCAGCAGGTGCATAAGGGTGCTTTTGCCGTGGCCCGACGGTCCGACGATGCAGGTGAAGGAACCGCGGGGGATGGACGTGGAGACGCCGCGCAGGGCATGGCTGGCCGCGGCGCCAGTACCGTAGGTCTTGGTGAGGTTGTCGGTGCGGATGATGACGTTATTCATAGCTGATGGCCTCCACGGGAGAGAGCCGGGCCGCCCGCCAGGCCGGATAAACGCCGGCGACGATGGCGACGACGGCGGAGAAGGCGATGGCACCGAGGATGATCCACGGGTCGGCGAGGCCGGCACTTCCAGAGCCCTTGACGAAAGCGGTAAAAGCGTTCTGGCTGATATGCGGGGCGGCAAGCGCCGAGAAGAGCAGCCCGCCGAGCGCCCCGGTGAGTCCACCGAGCAGGCCGTAGACCGCCGACTCGAGCATAAAGGCGGCAAAGATCGTCCGGCGCCGCGCGCCCAGGGCTTGCAGAATACCGATCTCCCGCTTGCGCTCGTAGGTGGCGGTCATCATGGTGTTGATGATGCCGAAGGCTGCCGCCAGAATCGCCACAGCGGCGATCAGTTGCAACGTGACGTTTACGGTGCCGATGATGGAGAGAACCGACTTGAGCATTTGCTTGTCGGAAACCACCCCGAGGTTGACAGCTTCCGTGATCTTCAGGGCGTAGTTGTCAACCTGATTGACATCGTCAACCCGCACCGCCACAAAAGAGACCATCTCGCCCTGGCCATAGAGGCGCTGGGCGATGGGGAGCGGCAGAAAGACGGTAAGGTCGTCCTTGCTGCCGGTCTCCCCGAGCACCCCGCGTACCGGTAGCCGTTCGCCGCGGATGGTGAGAAAGGAGCCGGGCTCGAGGCCGAACTGGGCAGCGAGGACCGAGCCGACCACCGCCTGCTCTTCGGTCGAAGTATCGAGGTAAGCGCCCCGGGCCACCTTCCACCCCTTGAAGAGCTTCGTTTCGTCCGGCAGGATGCCGAGGACGGTCACCGGGCGATTGTCGACGGCGGTCCGTTCGGTCAGGTAGGGGATCGCAGTAATTCCCTCGATCGCCCGTATTTTGGCCACCTCTTCGGCGGTGATGGTCGTCGGCAACTGTTCGCCGGTGAGGATAGAGACCTGCTCGTAGGCGCAGGAGCCCTTGGGGGTAACCACCAGGTTGGCGCCGAGGGCGGCTGACTCGCGGTGGATCTCAGCCTTCAGGCTCCCCCCCAGGGAGAGGAAGGTAACGAAGGAAGCGATCCCGATGGTGATTCCCAGCAGGGTGAAGACGAACCGGCCGCGGCGGCGGGTAATGTTTTTGAGGACGAGCTTGCCGAGGGTCATTCCTAACCCCCGAGCTTGTGGTTTCGCAGCACCTTGATCTGCTCGGCCGCGAACAGGTAGCCGCCGCCGGAATTGACGAAGCTGCCGGTCAGGCTGACTTCGTCGCCGCCGGCCGGCAGCTTGCCCTGAAGTTTCACCGGCAGGATCAGCTTGTTGCAGTTCGGGCTCTTGCACTGTAGTTCCTTGACATCCATGATGCCGAAAATGTTCGGATCCTGCCGCGAGAACCCGTAGGTCACACCCGTGACGGTGATGGTGCCGGTGAAGGCCGCAGGGTCGGAAGCGACCTCGTTGACGGCCAGGGCATGAACATTGTCCTGCTGGAGGAAGACGACGGTGACGGCAATGACCAGGGCCAGCCCGATGCCGGCCAGGATGTACTTTTTCATGTTGTTCTCCTTGATGGGGATAGTCGGTGCGGGCCACACGCGGTAGAGCGAAGGCGTACGGGTACGCCGGCCCCTGGATGCGGCGGCCAGGTTTACGGGTTCAGGTCCTGCAGGCGAAGATCAGGCGGTTTCGGGCGGGTAGTCGATGACGGCGCTGAATCCGTCGGGGCAGAAGGCCAGCGGAGGGCAGAAGGCAGAGTCAGCGATCCGCAACGGGCAGGCCAAGGCAAGGGGAGCGGCAAGGTCGAGGGTCAGGCAGGAAAAGCAGAGGCAATTGGCATCCGCGCAGGGACCACTCAGGGGCTCCGGCCCGGACTCGCCCCGGTCGCAACAGGCATCGATCCTTTCCGGACGCTCCAGCGCCGAGACGGTGGTCGCAATTCCGGTGAACATGGCGAAGGAGAGGATGAGCAGTACCAAGGCTAAGGCACGAAGACGCGGCGAAATCATGTGTTCGACTTTAATCGCAGGCGCCTGGTTGTGTCAAGCAGGTTCCGCCGGTTGGTGATGTGATCTGCTCAGTCCGGGTTTCATCAGACCCTACCTGCGGTTACCGTCTTTTCCCGAATGCCAAGCATTTCCAAAAGCTTGCGGATGCGTGCAGTATGCCGCCAGAGGGGCGGCCGCACGCCGGTTAAACCCGCGAGGGCACGGATTCCGGGGAGCAGGCGCAAGGTCGGCATGCCGGTGCGGATGAAATTGGGCCGTTCGATGACGGCTGCCCGCACGGCGTGCTGCAGGGCCGAAAGGTCGAGTGATGGAGAAAGGTAGAAGGCGGGCGCCAGCAACTCTTCGGCCCTGCCGGTGTAAATTCCCTGCCGCCGGGCCAGTCGTTCCAGGGGTGTGCCGGGATAGATCCGAATCCCGACCGCAAAGAAGGCCGCGTCTCCGGAGCGCACCTGCTGGCGAGCGAACTCGAGGGTTTCGTGCACCGTGTCAGCCGTTTCGCCAGGGCCACCCAGCATGAAGACCCATAGGCAGGGGAGGCGGTGACGACGGACGGCGGCGGCCGCCCGTAACAGTTCTTCCGGTCCGAAGTTCTTGCCGAGGCCGGCCAGCACGGCGGCCGAAGCGCTTTCGGCGGTGAGGGCGACCGAGGCGAAGCCGGCTCGTTCCATGGCGGTGAGCAGTTCGTCGTCGACGAAGGCGGGATTGAGTTCATGCGTGTGGAGGCGTACCGGCGGTCGCCGGCGGGTGATCTCGCGGCAGATGTCCAGGGCGTGTTCAACCGGAAGATTGAAGACGTTGTCGACGAACTCGATGTCCCGAAAGCCGGCGGCGGCCAGTCGCACCACTTCTTCCGCCACCCGTTCGGGCGAGGCGTAGCGGAAGTTCTTTCCCTCGATCCGGGGGCACGGGCAGTAGACGCAGTCAAAGGGGCAGCCCCGTTTGCTCAGCACCGGCGCCGTTGCCCCGTGCCGGCGGTAGGCGCGCGTATCCAGCCAGCGGGAATAATCGGGGAAGAGGAATTCCTCGGGGCATTTTCTCTCCGCCGGGCCCCGGCGAAAGCCGCCCGTTTCCAGCCAGCCCAATCCGGGAATTTCCTCCGTCCGGCCGCCTGCGTTCAAGGCGGTGAGCAGGGCCGGAAACGTCCGTTCCCCCGCTCCGCACACCACCCAGTCGGCCCCGGTCAGGCGCAGCAGTTCCTCCGGCATGACGCCGGCTGCCGCTCCTCCGAGGACGAGCGTCGCCGCGCTTTCGGCCCGGACGGTCCGGGCCAGGGGGACAAGTTCCGGCACGAAATTCTGCGGGTCTTCCATGCTGGTGTTGTCGAGGTTGCGCACCGAAAACCCCACCACCCTGGGCGAAATCCGGACCAGGGTTCGGCGCAGCGAGGCGACCGGATCGCCGGCAAACATCAGGTCAAGCAGTTCCACCTGATGCCCGGAATGCGCGGCCGCTTCCGCCGCCAGACAGGCGCCGACCGGCATGACCGGCACCGGTTCGCGGCAGCGATTGGTACTGACAATGAGAACGTTCATGCTTCGTTTCTTCAAGCCCTGTCGCCCCTTCAGGGAAAGGGGCTGAGCAGAGTGAGTGGAGATACTTACTTTGGTTCCGCCGGATATCCGGCCTCGGACCATGCCTTCCAGCCGCCCTTGAGGGCGTAAACCTTTGTATAGCCCATTCCGATCAGCTTCAGTGCCACACTGGCGCTGGTCCCTTCCGACGGTCAGGCGCAGTAGAGGACGATCTTCTTCTCCTTCGCATAGTTGCCGGCCCACTTTTGCGGCGTCGAAGAGTCCTCCCTGATCGCACCGGCGATCTTCCGGTCGCTCTCTTTCCAGTCCTTGTCCCTGCGGACGTCGATGACGACCAGGTCAGGAGAGCCAAGCTCTGCCTTCAGATCTTCTAACGTAATCCGGGGAACCTCCTCGGCTGTCGGAGATTTCCCCATTCCGCTGAGGAGTGTTGCAGCCAATAGCGCCGCAAGAAGGATGAACCACTGTTTGCGCATACAGCATTACCTCCCGTTCCTTTCGTCTGTTGCTGCCGTTTGAAATATAACGCTACCATACGGTTGTCTCTTCTCAAGGTCTCATGGGCTGCGCGTTCACGTTGCCACAGCCCGGGGAGCAGGAATGTGATCTCCAGCGCGGTCTTTCCCTATCAATGGAAATCTGTGGTAAATTTATTGCAGGGAAAAACCCTTGCATGGGATATCCAGATGAATCGCTACCCTGTCACCACGCTTCTCCTGCCGATCCTGTTTTTCGTGCTGCTGGCCGGTTGCGCCGCCTCGAAAATCACGGCATCCTGGGTGGACCCGACCTTTAACCGGGCGCAGCTTCACTCGATTCTAGTTCTGGGCGTTTCGCAGCAAGACCTGTTTCGCCGCACCTTCGAGGACGAGATGGTCAGTCAGCTCAAGCGGTACGGGCTGAATGCCGTCCCCAGCTACCGCTCTATCTCCGGTGAGGATCTGCCCGAGAAGCAGGAGATGGAGCAGTGGGTCGGCAGCCAGAAAGTCGATGGGGTTCTCGTCTCGCGCCTGGTCGGCACGCATCAAGAGACGGTTGTTTCCCCGGGTTACACCACAAGCTTTGGATCTCCGCCTCCCGGCCCTTACTGGGGTGGTAGACATTATCCGGGAGGTTATCCATACGGCGGCTGGTACGATTACTATGCTGGCAGTTACGACATCATTCACCATCCTCCCCAGGTTACGCACTACCAGATACACACCATCGAGACGACCCTCTATCTGGTTGCCTCCGACCAGCCGGTGTGGTCCGCCCGCTCAGAGATCTCCCAGCAAGACGACATGAATCGTGTCATGGAAGAATTCGTCGCCCAACTGGTGAAGAACATGGCCGACAAGGGTGTGCTCTGAACCGACCCCCTGCAAGACCGGATTGAAAATTTGGCCGGGTAAATGAGAGGCCGTGAGAAAGTTCCTGGCCGCCCGCACAAAAAGTCTGTAACCTTCACAAAATCCCCTTACTCCAATAGCTCCGTTGTGGTATTATCGGCCCTATCATCCTTTCCTCCAAATCCACCCTCAAAAGGCAGACCAATTTCATGCAATCCTCGCCCGGCTCTTCCCTCCGGCAGCGTAATACCTGTGTGCGTGTCATCAGGGACGAAGCTTGCCGGCGCCGAACCACACTTCGAAGGAGTACTTTGTGAAGTCCCCGCGTATTTCCTGCTCCGCCCGGATGATTTCCCCCTTGTTGCTGGCTCTCCTTGCTCTGCCACTCGCCTTGGTGGGTTGCGGCGACGACCAGGCGCCCAAGACGGACACCCGGTCCGCCGACCGTCCGGCTCCCGTGACCGACGCAGCTCCCAAGCCTGCGCCGCCGCCGGCGGAGAGTTCTTCTCCCACCTTGACCGCGACTCCCGACCTGACTCCTGCCCCCTCCTCGCCGGCCGAAGGAAAAAGCGCTGCGATGGCGCCGTCGATGGCTCCCAGGAACAAATACAAGGCGGGCGAAGACCCCGAGTTCGCCAAAAGTTGCGGTTGGCCGGTGAACTGCACCGCACCGCTGCCGGGGGCGATCCTGCCGCAGAAGCGCATCGTTGCCTACTACGGCAATCCGAACTCCAGGCGGATGGGGGCGCTGGGGGAGTACGAAAAGGACGAGATGCTGCGCAGGCTCATGGGTGAGGCGGAGCGATGGGAACAGGCGGATCCTTCGCTCCCGGTTCAGCCCGCCCTGCACCTGATCGCGGTGGTAGCGCAGGATAAGCCGGGCAAGGCCGGCAAGTACCGGATGATCATGCCGGATGAGGTGGTGAACCGGGTTTACGGATGGGCGAAGGAAGCGAACGCCGTCATGTTCATCGACATCCAGACCGGGCATGACGACATCCGCGCCATCCTGCCGCGCTTCGAGTGGATTCTGAAGAACCCGGATGTGCACCTCGGGATAGATCCGGAGTTCAACCTGATCAAGAGCGGCAAGATCCCGGGGACCAAGATCGGCACCTATGACGCGGCCGACATCAACTACGTCTCCGGTTACCTGGCGGAGTTGGTGCAGAAGTACAATCTGCCGCCCAAGGTCTTTACGGTGCACCGCTTCACCCGCAACGGCGTCACCAACTCCAGGAATATCCAGCTCCGTCCCGAGGTGCAGATCGTCATGCACATGGACGGCTGGGGGGCTCCGTGGCTGAAGCGGGATTCGTACAAGGATTACGTGGTGGCCGAGCCTGTCCAGTACACCGGGTTCAAGCTCTTCTACCACAACGACACCAAGAAGGGCGACCCGCTGATGGCACCGGAGGATGTGCTCAGGCTGAAGCCGAAGCCGCTCTACATCCAGTACCAGTAAAGGCTTTGCTGCCGGCAAAGAATGGGTCTCAACCTTGACAGTTATTTTGTCAGGGGAGAGACCCATTTGTTTTTCCGAAATTGGACCTGTTCGTCGCAACTAGATCTGTGCTTGCTCTTTTCAAACCATGCAGTAATCTGAATTCATCCGGACCCCGTCGCTACGCCGCAACGTTCTTTCCAGGGGACCGGGGAGCAGAGGTGTAATCTGATAAATTGGGGAGGAAAACAATGACTTCCATGATTTCCATTCTCGGCTTTGCCGGCAGTTTACGGAAGGAATCCTATAACAAAGCCATCCTGCGGGCCGCACTGGAGATGGTTCCGCCGGAAGCGGAACTGAAGATTTTCGACCTCGAGGGGATTCCGCCCTTCAACCAGGACCTGGAGGACCGGCCGTCCGAAAAAGTTAAGGCATTCAAGGCAGGAATCCGGGCTGCCGACGCTTTGCTGATTGTCACTCCCGAATACAACTATTCGATCACGGGGGTGTTGAAAAACGCCCTCGACAGTGCCTCACGCCCCTATGGAGACAATGCTCTCGATGGCAAGCTCGTCGCCATCATGGGCGCCTCCGTCGGTATGCTCGGGACGGCCAGGGCCCAGTACCACCTGCGTCAATGCTGTGTTTTTTTGAACATGTATCCACTGAATCGACCGGAGGTCCTGGTGCCCTTTGTGCAGGACAAGGTCGACTCGGGCGGCCGGCTGACCGATGTGAAGACCAGGGAGAAGATAAGGGAATTGCTGGAGGCTCTGGTGGCTTCGACGAAAAGGCTGAAAGCGGGGTGACAAGGAGAGCCTTGGCAATTTTGTTCGATTGCGTTAAGGGGGCAGGCCGGCTTTGAAAAAGCTGCCTGGCCCCTTTTCCCTTTCTGGTTGGAGCTATTCCGGCAGCTTCGATGTCACCCGGAAAATGTCTTCCTCCGGCGGCGAGGAGCAGTGGGCCCGCCTGGATGGCAGTGAAGGGAGAGAGGTCGGCGTTCCCCGCAGTCCGGACTACTCCTCCCGGCCGTTCTCCGGCAGGACAAGCTGCCCGCGGTAGAGGTCCAGAAAAGCGCCGAAGAGGGAGAGAACCAGGGGGCCGATGACGATTCCGACGAAGCCGAAGGCCGCCAGTCCGCCGAGAAGCCCCAGGGCCACCACCAACAGGGATAGCTGACTCCTGCCGCTGATGAAGAAGGGGCGGATTAGATTATCGGCCGGCACCACCAGGGCGAAGCACCAGAGAAACAGGAACAGTCCTCGACTCACCTCTCCCTCCAGGAGGAGATACCCGACCGCCGGCACCCAGATCAGGGCGGTCCCCACGAACGGGATCAGGGCCGCCACCGCGGTCAGGGCACCGAACAGCAGGGCGGAGGGGAGACCAAAGAGCCAGTAGCCGATGCCGGCCAGGATTCCCTGGACCAGGCAGGTCAGGAAGACGCCGTAGATGACCGCCGAGAGGACTCGCTTTACCGTGCCCGCCACCATTGTCCGGCTTTCCTCGGGAATCGACACCACCGACCAGAACCGCTCCAGCAAGACCTCGCCGTCCTTGTAGATGTAGAACAGAGCCATCACCATGAGGACCACTTTGACGGTAAAGGCGAGGGAGTTGCGGACCATGGCGGTAGAGTGTTCGAGCAGAAATCCCTTCACCTTGCCGGTTCCCATCTGCACGGCCTCCCGGAAACTGAGGCCGAACTTCTCCATGTACGGCTGAAGCTGCTCGGCCAGTTCGCGTACCAGGGGAAGATCCTGCAGTTGGGTAAAGGAGATGGGACCGGCGTCGGTGACCTCCTGTCCGAGCAACTGGTAGATTTCCGTCACTTCCTGGGTCATCATGAGGATCAGGATAACCACCGGCAGGACGAAGACCAGCATCACCGCCGGCGTCATGACCGCGGCGGAGAGCAGAGGGCGATGTCCCAGGCGGCTGCGCAGGCGGCGGTAGAGGGGAAAGGTGGCAAGGCCGATGATGATCGCCCAGGCCAGAGAGCGCAGGAAGGGGCCGAGGATGGCGAAGACCAGGTAGAGATAACCCAGCAGGGCGGCGAAAGCGACCAGGGCAAAGAATACCTTGCGGTCCATGGCGATCCTTTTGGGATAGGGAGGCGTCGAGAGCGAGTTGTACCGATCAGCCCTGGCGGTGAACGGCCAGCGGCCCCCAAGACTGGTCGACCGACATGACCTCGAGGGCGTTGACATTGACGTGGGACGGCAGGTTCGCCACGAAAAAGACGATCTCGGCGATGTCCTCCGGCCGCAGCGGCTCGGCCCCCTGGTAGACTTTGGCGGCGCGCTGCTCATCCCCCTTGAAGCGGACCTGTGAAAACTCGCTTTCAGCCATTCCCGGCTCGAGGTTGGTGACCCGCACCCGCGTGCCGAGCAGGTCGGCGCGCAGGTTGCGGGAGAACTGCTGGACGAAGGCCTTGGTCGCTCCGTACACATGCCCCCCCGGGTAAGGCCAGTTGCCGGCGGTCGAGCCGATGTTGATGATGTGCCCGCGGTTGCGAGTGACCATCCCTGGCAGCAGCGCCCTGGTGCAGTACATGACTCCCTTGATGTTGGTGTCGACCATCGTGTCCCAGTCGTCGAGGTCGGCCTGCCAGGCCGACTCCAGACCGAGGGCAAGACCCGCATTGTTGAGCAGGACGTCAATTTCCGGTAGACCCTGCAGCGCGGCGGCAACGGCCCGTCGCTCACGCACATCGAATACCAGGGCCGCCGCGACGGCGTCACCCAGTTCTGCCTGCAGGCTCTCCAGTCGCTCCCGGCGGCGTCCGGTCAGGACCAGCCGCCAACCGGCAGCGGCGAAACGCCGGGCACAGGCGGCGCCGAAACCCGAGGTCGCCCCGGTGATCAGGATTGCTTTTGTCATAGGCCGCTCCTCGTTCATGCTAGGGTGCAATCGATAGAGCACGAAACCAACCACCCCCCACCCCTCCTTATCAAGGAGGGGAGCCTTTAAAATCCCCCTCCTGGTTCAGGAGGGGTTAGGGGTGGTCAGGATTTGCTTATTTGCGCCGGCCAGCGGGCCCCTTATCCCGGACGGGCGGTCGTCGCTCGGCGCCGCTTTTGGGGCCTGCCGTTTTTTGCGGCCTGGCCTCGCTGACCTTGATGATCCGGTTGATCAGCCGGGCGCCATCGAGGGTGGTGATCGCATCCCTGGCGTCCTTCTCGCTGGCCATTTTGACATAGCCGCATCCCTTGAACTGGCCCGTATTGGCATCAGTGACCAGATGGATGTAGGCGACCTTGCCGACCACGGAGAAGAGCTTCCTGACCTCCTCTTCGGTGGCTTCCAGCGCGATATTCGTTACATAAAGATCTTTGCTCATCATTTCCCCTTTTTTCAGTCCCAATGCCCCAAAGCCAGCAGGGTCTCCGGGGCGTAGCCAGCCGCAGATGGTGAAGCCCACGGGATGATATCACATCGGCAAGCGAAAGGCATCGGCAGGATCATATCCGGCTTGATTCTGCTTGCACCCGACCCCTCTCCCGGCTACCCTGAACCCGATCCGTCGGCAAAGTCACAAGCGAACCCCTCACCAAGCTGCAGGCAGAAGATGCTTTCCCGCTCGACGCATACCATCACCTGGATCAAGCCCCTCCTCGCCGAGGAGCAGTGGGAATTCTTCCAGCATCCCGACAAGCAGGCCTTCTACCGCCGTCACGGCATTGACTGGGAGCGGCTTTGCGCCGTCTTCGAGCAGGGGGAGTTGACTCCCTGGCCCCGTTCGGAGCGGATTGGGGACCTTCCGGTCCATCTCGCCTACCACACTTATGAAGATTACCTGAAATATCTCGCCAAAGCCAGGCGGGGATACCGGATCAACTATTCCAGAATGGAGAACGATCTGCAGCGCCACGGCAGCTTGACCCTTAAAGCCCCCATCGTGCTCTGTGGCGCCGACGAGGCTCTGCTCTTCTCGGGTTATCGGCGGCTCTGCCTCGCCTGGAACTACGGGATGGTGCCGGGCATCTGGCGGGTGCCCATTCAACTGGCAGCAGACCCCTTGAGACCGTAACCCGAATCCAGGTGAACATGCACGACGCTCACGAATTCCTCAGAGCTCTCACCGTGGTGCTTTGCGTGGCGGCGGTGACTACCGTCGTCTTCCAGCGCTTGCGCCAGCCGGTCATTCTCGGCTACATCCTCGCCGGCCTGCTTATCGGACCGCACGTGCCTACCCCGCTGGTGGCCGACAGCTCCGTCGTGCGGACTCTCTCCGAGATCGGCGTGATCCTGCTGATGTTCTCCCTCGGGCTCGAGTTCAGCCTGCGTAAACTGGTCCAGGTCGGCCCCACGGCGGCCCTGACAGCGGTGGTCGAGACCAGCCTGATGATGTGGCTTGGTTTTACCGTCGCCCAGTTGTTCGGCTGGAGCGTCATGGAGAGCCTGTTCACGGGAGCGGTCATCGCCATCTCCAGTACGACCATTGTGGCCAAGGCCTTTCAGGAGCAGCGGGTCACGGGAAAGCTGCGGGAAATCGTGGTCGGGGTGCTGATCGTCGAGGACCTGATCGCCATCCTGCTCATGGCTTCGCTCACCGCCATCGCCACCGGCAGCGGCCTCGCCGCCGGCCCCCTGGCCATGACGGTAGGCCGGCTCGTTGCCTTCCTGGTCGGGCTGGTCGCCGTCGGCCTCTTCCTCGTCCCCCGGGCGGTGCGGCTGGTCAATCGCCTGAACCGGCCGGAGACGACCGTTGTGGCCAGCGTCGGCCTCTGCTTCGCCCTGGCGCTGCTGGCCCAGAAGTTCGGCTACTCGGTCGCCCTCGGGGCGTTCATCGCCGGCTCCCTGGTCGCCGAGTCGGGGGAAGAGAAGCAGATCGAGCATCTGGTTGAGCCGGTGCGCGACATCTTCGCGGCGGTCTTCTTCGTCTCGGTGGGGATGCTGATCGATCCCGCACTCATCCTCCAGTACTGGCCGGCTATTCTCGTTCTGACGGCCGTGGTCATGCTCGGCAAGATAATCGGCGTTTCTCTCGGTTCCTTCCTGACCGGCTGCCGGCTGCGTACCTCGATCCAGTCCGGCATGAGCCTGGCCCAGATCGGCGAGTTCTCTTTCATCATCGCCGGTCTCGGGCTCACTCTCAGGGCGACGGGCGACTTCCTCTATCCGGTGGCGATCGTCGTCTCCGCCCTTACCACCCTGACCACCCCCTGGCTCATCCGCGCCTCGGGGCCGACCGCCAGTTGGGTCGACCGCAAGCTCCCCCGCCCGCTGCAGACCTTCACCGTTCTCTATGGCAGTTGGGTCGAAGGACTGCGCAACGCGCCCCGGGCGGCGAGCACGACGGCCTACATCCGCAGTCTTCTGCGCCGGCTTCTGCTCGATGCGGCACTTTTCACAGGGATCATCGTCGGGATAACTTCTTCCCGGGGCAAGCTCATCGCCTTTGCCCGGGATAACACGGGAATTCAGGAGTCTCTGGCCTTTCCCCTGCTCATCGGGATCGCTGTCCTCCTTGCCGCCCCTTTCTTCCTCGGGGTGATCCGGGTCGGGCGCAAGCTCGGTCTGACCCTCGCCGAGGTCGTCCTTCCCGCCGGGGGGGAGAACCGGGTCGATTTTGCCGCTGCCCCCCGCCGGCTTTTTACCGTAACCCTGGAGCTGGTCATCGTTATCATGGTCGGGGCTCCTCTCCTGGCTCTGACTCGCCCCTTCCTCCCCGGAGCGCAGGGGGGAGCGCTGATCCTCCTTTTCATCGCCGTGCTCGGGGTGGCTTTTTGGCGCAGTGCGACCAACCTCCAGGGACATGTCCGGGCCGGCGCGGAGGTGATCGTCGACGTTCTGGCCAGGCAGTCCCAAGGGCGTGGAAGTGTGGCCCGGGAGGACAACCTCAAACAGGTCGAACAACTCCTGCCCGGTCTCGGTGCCCTCACTGCGTTTCGGCTGGAGACGTCGTCCCCGGCGGTTGGCAGGACCCTGGCCGAGCTGAACCTGCGGGCGTTGACCGGCGCTTCGGTTCTGGCCATCACGCGGGAGGCGGGGAATGTGGTTGCGCCGGCGGCGGGTGAAACTCTCCGGGCTGGAGATGTCCTCGCCCTGACCGGTACGCAGGAGGCGATCGAGGCGGCCAGGACGCTGCTGGGACCGGAGTGAGGGGAACAGAAACGTCTTTTAAAAAGGGCCTTCGGAATCTTTGCAACCATGCAAGCCTGGGAACCCTTTCCTCCTGCCTCGACAAACGCTGGCGGCTTCTGTTGCCGTCTTTCAGGTCTGGTTTTCGTTCTCCTCGCGAGGTGGGATCTTTTGGCCATGGGGGTCCCGGGCCGGATGGCCGAGTTTTTCGTCCAGGTATTCAACGGTACCATCGGCACGAATGTGCTCCATTCGGTGCGCTGTAGGGTGTAGTGCCTCCTGGGGGGTACCGATGGATTGCAGATAGGTTTCCCAAAGGCGATGGGCGCGCAGCACCTGTAGGGCTTCCTTCTCACCTGCTTCGGTGAGCCGGTAACCGCCTCCAGAGGCGCTGATCAGGCCCTCCTGCTCCATCTGGCTCAGGGCCTTGGGCAGATTGACCGGCTGCTGCACATACTGTCGGATGACGGACAAAAGGGCCTCCCCTTTATGCCGCAGGATAGTGGTCAGTATGTCCTCTACCACCTGCTGGGGGACCAGTCGGCGCAGGCGCAGCCAGCGGGCCAGCAGTCCGTAGCGCGGCGCCACGGTCAGCACCACCAGAAACTGCATGGTGCAGAACAGCATCACCGCTCCGCCGCCGGCCGAATCCAGCCATACGCACAGGTACAAACCGCCAATGACGCTGGTGACGCCGAACAGGGCGGCCAGGACCATCATCTTGTCCAGCCGGTCGCACAGCAGGTAGGCGGTGGCAGCCGGAGTGATCAGCAGCCCGACCACCAGGATCACTCCCACCATGCTGACGGCGCTGACCACCACCAACGAGACGCAGGTGGTCAGCGCGTAATCGAGCAGCAGCACCGGCAGACCGATGGAGGCCGCCATTACCGGGTCGAAGGTCACCAGCTGAAAATGGCGAAAGAACAGGATGAGGATGCTGAGTACCAGAGCGGCGACAACAGCGCTGGCCCACAGATCGGTGTCGGCGACGCCGAGAATGTCGCCCAGTATAAAGTGCATCAGATCGATATGGATGTATCCGCGGAAGATCGAGACCACTACCACGCCCAGAGCGAAGACGCCGGTGTACATGATGCCGATGGCGGTGTCCTCCTTGATCCGCGAGATTCGGGCCACCAGGCCGATAAGCGCCACCGTGAGCACCGCCGCCAGCAGGGACCCCAGCAGCATGCCGGGAGCGTGCGCCTCAAGGCCGAACAGAAGCTTCATCACCAGGTAGCCGCCGGCTACCCCGGCGATCATGGCGTGGGACAGAGCATCGCCGAGAAATGCCATCCGCCGCAGCACCACCAGACAGCCGACCACCCCCGCAACGACAGCAACCATACAGCCGCCGATCAGGGCCTTCTGAAAATAGGTTTCCGTGAGAGGCGCCCAAAAGGCCTGCAGCAGAAATTCCATCAGGCACCCTCCTTCGCCATTAAACCGGCAAAGATCCGTAAGCGGCCTTCATATACCTGGCTGAGCAGGTCCTCCTGCAGCACCGCCTGTGGAGGGCCGTAAGCATAAAGCCGCTGTTTGAGCAGGATCAGCTTGTCAAAATATTCGGCGGCCGTGGTCAGATCGTGATGCACGACCACCAGGGTCTTGCCGGCGGCCTTGGCCCGCTCCAGTACCTCGAGTATGGCCCGCTCGGTGGCCGCATCGACCCCCGCGAAGGGTTCGTCCAGCAGGAGAATATCGGCCCCCTGGGCGAGCGCCCGCGCCAGAAACACCCGCTGCTGTTGGCCGCCGGAGAGTTGGCCGATCTGCCGGTCGGCGAATTCAGCCATTCGCACCATCGCCAATGCTTCCAGCGCCGCGTCGCGGTCCTCTTTGCTCGGGCTACGGTGCCAGGGAATGCGCTGGTAGCGCCCCATCATTACCACCTCCCGGACAATGATCGGAAAATCCCAGTCCACCGCCCCGCGCTGAGGAACGTATGCCACCCGCCCTTTAGCTTTCTGCACATCCTGGCCGGCGATGAACACCTCGCCTACATCCGGCCGGACAAAGCCGAGGATTACCTTGATCAGGGTCGACTTGCCCGAGCCATTGGGTCCGATCACCCCCACCAGTTGATCCGGCTCGATGGACACCGACACATCCAGCAGTGCCGGACGGATACCGTAGCTGACCGTGAGGTGGCGGACTTCAATGATGGGAGCTTTCTTAGTGGTCATGCTCGGCCTCCGCAGACCTTTCCAGGATAAAGGCGATGGTGCCTGCCACCTTGGCCCCGCTCAGCCCCCATAAGGTTTCATCAAACACCTCCTGGTTTCCTTGCAGCAGACGCACCCGCACCGCGTGATCCATCAGGGCTTCGCTTAAGGGTGGGGTGGCCCACAGATATAGTTCGTTGCGCCCCACTACCAGCCCGGCCACCGGATGTACCGATACCGTTTTGCCTGCCGGCAGCGCCTGCTCGCTGCGGAACAGTTCCCTCTCTCCCACCCGCACCACCAGGGTCGCCGAAGCAGACGGATCCCCGTGCAGGGCGAAGGGGTCGGGTTCCGGTGAAAAAGTCGGCGTAATCTCCAGAGTATAGTCCACCATTGATGCCGCCTCCGTGGTGAGAATCTGGATGGCGGGAGGCAGACGCTGGTCGCGCTGATGGATGTAAAGGCTCAAGCCGCCGATCATGATCAGCCAGATCAGGGCCGTCAGGGCAATTCGCATGCTTTTCCCTTCCCGTTACGGCTGCAAGGATTGGACAATCAGCAGCACATTCTCCCGCATCATGCCGATGTAAGTTTCCCCGGCGCTGCCGGCAGAGCCCATGGAGTCGGAATAGAGTTCGCCGCCGATCCTGACGCCGGTTTCCCGGGCGAGCTCGCGGATCTGCTTGGGATTGATGGTGGTTTCGACAAAGATTGCCGGCGCCCCGGCCTGCCGAATTGATTCCACTACCTGGCGATGCCGCTCCGGGGTCATGCCCGCCCCCACTTCACTGCCGGTGGACCAGCCCACCGGGGCGATGCTGAGGTAATCGTTGTCGGGGTTGAATTGGTATTCGCGGCAGAAATAATTAAAGGCATCATGGGTGGTAACCAGAATCCGTCGCTGCGGCGGGATGTGGTTGACCTGTTCCCGGATCCAGGCGTCGAGCACCCGCAACTGCTGCAGATAGAGCTTGGCTCGCGCCCGGTACTCGAAGGCACCGGCAGGATCGAGCTGTTCCAGGGCCATGGTGATGTTATTGACATACAGGGCCGCGTTGCGAGGGGTGAACCAGGCATGCGGATCGGAGATGCTCTGGCCGGCGGTCCCGATCATCAGGGGCGACAGATCCCGGGTAACAGTGCCCAGCTTTTTGCCGGCATCTCTGGCCAGAGTGGCCATCCAGTTTTTCCCCTCAAGGTGAAGACCGTTTTCCAGACAGAGATCGGCGCCCAGCACGATTTGCACATCGTCCGGTGTCGGCTGGTAGGTATGCGGGTCGGCGCCGGGGGCCAGGATACTCTTGACGATCAGCCGGTCTCCGGCGATCTGGCGGGCAAAATCAGCGATCTGGGTGGTAGAGGCCACCACTACCGGTTGGCGCGCCGCATTCCGGGCGGCCATGACCATGGGCGCCAAGAGCAGCACCGTCAGGGTGAGAAACACGGCTAACAGTCGCAACATTCATACCTCCCGAGAAAACGCCACAACCAAGTCGCCTTTAAATGTAGCAGCGGGTTGTTCATGTTCAACACATAAGTCACTTTACGAGAGAGACGATGGGGGATTTTGACGGGTGGAGGATACCATTTTCATCTATAGTAAACTTGAAATCGACAGGCATTGGAGCGGGGGGGGGTGAGGAGAGAGGCGATGCA
>Ga0256865_1000081_pt1 | contig 34408 bp, 41 predicted proteins | sample RVTome_14_FD_187337 | JGI IMG/M metagenome (GOLD analysis project Ga0256865, IMG submission 187337) | Soil microbial communities from uranium-contaminated site in the Upper Colorado River Basin, Wyoming, United States - RVT145D125 HiSeq ... | reverse complement strand
GACGTTGTCGAGGAAGTAGCGGTCGTGGGTGACGGCGATGATGGTGCCGGCGTACTGCTGGAGATGATGCTCCAGCCAGGCCACCGACTCGGCGTCGAGGTGGTTGGTCGGCTCGTCGAGGAGCAGGATGTCGGGCTTCTGCAGCAGCAGCCGGCAGAGCGCGACGCGGCGTTTCTCGCCGCCGGAGAGGACCTTGACGGGAGTCTCGCCGGGCGGGCAGCGCAGCGCGTCCATCGCCATCTCCAGCCGGGCGTCGAGGTCCCAGGCGTCGAGGTGGTCGAGTTTCTCCTGCACCACCGCCTGGCGATCGCAGAGCTTCTCCATGTCGGCATCCGGGTCGGCAAAGGCGGCGTTGATCGCTTCGAACTCCTTCAGCAGGTCGACGGTCTCCTGCACCCCCTCCTCGACCACCTCACGCACCGTCTTCTGGCAGTCGACCAGCGGTTCCTGCTCCAGGTACCCCACGGTGTGGCCGGGGGAGAGGATGGTCTGTCCGTTGAACTCCTTGTCGACGCCGGCCAGGATGCGCAGCAGCGAGCTCTTGCCGCTGCCGTTGAGGCCGAGCACGCCGATCTTGGCGCCGTAGAAGTAGGAGAGCGAGATGTCCTTCAACACAGGCTTTTTGTCGTAAAACTTCGACACCCGCATCATGGTGTAGATGATCTTGTTGCCTTCGTTGCTCATTTCCTGTTGCGACCTCCGTTGATTTTAGTCTTTTCGGACTCTCTTCTGTATTCTGTCTTCTGTATTCTGAATTCCCTTGCTCCCGTTTTCATTCCTTCTTTTCCAGCATTTCCAGATACTCGATCCACTCCACCGGGGTGAGCGACTGTTTTTTGCTGTTGCACTCCTTGCAGGCCGGCACGCAGTTGCCGCGGCTGCTCTTGCCGCCGCGCACCAGCGGGACGATATGGTCGAGGGTCAGCTCCTTCGGCGGCACCTGCGCTCCGCAGTAGTGGCAGACCCCCTTGGCGATGCGGTTCTTCCACCACTGGCTCTGGCGCAGCTCGCGGGCCCTGGCCCGTTCGCGTTTCAGGTCTTCCTCGCTCGCCTCCAGCCAGTCGAACATCCTGCCTCCATGCACGGTGAGGGGGCATTGTACCCGAAGGGAGCCCCGGTGAGCAAGCGCTCCCTGTGTCGAATGCACCCGCAACTTGCATAATTGCCTGAAATGTGGCATGTTTCAGCACGTTGCCGCAACGGCGGCCATCCCCACAAATCCGGCAGGGCGGACACACGTATGAAAATCCTCATCATCGGCGCCGGCCAGGTCGGCTACTTCCTCTGCGAGCGGCTCTCCCTGGAAGGCCACGAGGTCACCCTGATCGATCGCAGCCAGGAAAACCTGCGTCGCGCCCAGGACCGCCTCAACGTGCTCGGCATCGCCGGCAATGGCGCCAGCGCCGAAACTCTGGAACAGGCGGGGATCAAGGGGACCGACATCTTCATCGCCGTCACCGACCTCGACGAGGTCAACATCCTCGCCTGCCTGCTGGCCCGCGAGTACGGTGTCCGCACCCGGGTGGCGCGGGTCAAGAGCATCGAGTACAGCGGCGGGGGGGGGGTTCTTTCCAAAGAGAAGCTCGGCATCGATCTGCTGATCAATCCGGACGACGCCGTCGCCGACGAGATCGTCAAGATCGCCTGCCGCACCGGCGCCTTCGATGTCGCCGAATTCGTGGAGGGACAGATCCAGTTTCTCGGCTACCGCATCGGCGAGGAGAGCCCGGTCTGCGATCTGACCCTGCGGGAGCTGGGGGATATCCGGGGAATGTACCGTTTCGTGGTGACTGCCATCACCCGCGGCGGGCGGACCATCATCCCCCGCGGTGACGACGTCATCCAGGCCGGCGACAGCATCTTCGTCTTCGCCCACCAGAAGGATCTGCCGGCCATCCAGTACCTGCTCAAACTGGAGGAGACGGAAACGAAAAAGCACACCCCCCGCGCCTTCATTCTCGGCGGCGGCCGCATCGGCCTGCGCATAGCTCTGGAGTTGGAGCGAATGCGCTTCGACGTGCGACTGATCGACCATGACGAGGCGCGCTGCGAAAAGCTGGCCGCGAAGCTGAAGCGGACGATGGTAATCCACGCCGAGGGGACTGACGTCGACGTTTTGGTAGACGAAGGAGTGGAAACGGCCGATGTTTTCATCGCCGTCACCGACAACGACGAAACCAACATCCTTTGCGCCCTGCTTGGCCGGCAGCACGGCGCCAGCCGCACCCTGGCGGTGGTCAACAAACCCGAACTGCTCAACCTCGCCCCGACCCTGGGGGTCGACGCCTGCATCTCGCCACGGCTGGCCGCCGCCGGCGCCATCCTCAAGTACGTACGGCGCGGCGAGGTCCTGTCACTGGCCACCATCGAAGGGAGCAACGCCGAGGTCCTGGAGATCCTGGTACCGAAGGGGAGCGGCATCGTCGGCATTCCCCTCAAGGACCTGCATTTCCCGCCCGGCGCGATTATCGGCGCCACCGTTCACCGGGACACCTACGAGATTCCCACCGGCGACAGCCTGCTGCAGGAAGGCGACCGGGTGGTGGTCTTCGCCCTGCCCGGCGCCCTGGCCAAGGTCGAGAGGTTCTTCGAATAAATGAACGTCCTGCTCACCCTGCGCATCCTCGGCGCCCTGCTCCTCTTTCTCGCCGCCGCCCTGCTGACGCCGATCCCCTTCTCGCTCTACTTCGCCGACGGCGCCGCCGGCGCCTTTCTTGCCGCCGCCCTGGTCTCGCTCGCCGCCGGGCTGACGCTGTACAAGAGTTGCCAGAGCAAACGCGAGCTGTCGGTGCGCGAAGGTTTCGCCATCGTCACCTTCGGCTGGGGCTTCTTCGCCCTCTTCGGCGCTCTTCCCTATCTCTTCAGCGGCGCCATCGCCTCCCCCGTCGATGCCATCTTCGAAACGATGAGCGGCTTCACCACCACCGGCTCGACCATCCTCACCGAGATCGAGGGGCTTCCCGAGAGCATCCTCTTCTGGCGAGCACTCACCCACTGGCTGGGGGGGATGGGGATTATCGTGCTGTCGCTGGCCATCCTGCCGATGCTGGGGGTCGGCGGCATGCAGCTGTTCAAGGCCGAGGTTCCGGGGCCGACGGCCGACCGTCTCAAGCCGCGCATCCAGGACACCGCCAAGCTCCTCTGGGGGGTCTACGTACTGCTCACCTTCGCCGAGGTGGGGCTGCTGATGCTCGGCGGGATGAACTTCTACGAGGCGCTCTGCCACGCCTTCGCCACGCTGGCGACCGGCGGTTTTTCCACCCGCAACGCCTCGGTGGGGGCCTACGACAGCGCCTACATCGATGGGGTGGTGACAATTTTCATGTTTCTGGCCGGGGTCAACTTCGCTCTCCACTACCAGGCCCTGCGCGGCCGCCTGCACGAGTTCTGGCGCAACGAGGAGTTCCGCTTTTACCTCTTCGTCACCGCCGGTGCAATGGGGCTGATCATTCTGCTCAACCAGGGGACGGTCTACGACTCGTTTTTTCAAAACCTGCGCTACAGTTCCTTCCAGACCGTCTCAATCCTCACCACCACCGGCTTCGGCACCGCCGACTACGAAACCTGGCCGGTGCTCGCCCAGTACCTGCTCGTATTTCTGATGTTCGTGGGTGGCTGCGCTGGTTCCACCGGCGGCGGCATGAAGGTCGCCCGCATGCTGCTGTTGTTCAAGCACGCCCAGGTGCAGCTCTACCGCCTCATCCACCCCCGGGCGGTTCGACTGGTGAAGCTCGGCGGGGTGCCGGTCGACCGCGAGGTGATGCAGTCGATCCTCGGCTTCTTCGCCTTCTTCATGGGGATCTTCGTCGTCGCCTCCTTCCTGATGGCCGCTTCCGGACTCGACCTGACCTCGGCCGGGGCGGCGGTCATCGCCACCCTGAGCAACATCGGCCCCGGCCTTGGATCAGTCGGTCCGGTGGACAACTTCGCCCACGTCTCGGCCTTCGGCAAGATCGTGCTCACCCTCTGCATGCTGATGGGCCGGCTCGAGCTCTTCACCGTCCTGGTCCTCTTCTTCCCCTCCTTCTGGCGCAAATAATCCCCCCGCCTCCCACCTGCCGCGAACCGGCTATAATGGAGAGCATGAGCCGACGAACAGTGATCCGGCAACTGGCCCCCGCCCTGCTTCTAGCGGCGGGCCTGTTCGCCCCGGCGACCACGGAGGGCGCCCTGGAGCAACGCTACATCTACTTTCCCGACCGGCAGTTGGTCGCCACCCCGGCGGCGGTTGACCTGGTCTTCGAGGAGGTGCGCTTTGCCGCCGCCGACGGCACCGCCCTGCACGGCTGGTACCTCCCCGGTGAGGCGGGCCGCCCCCTGGTCGTCTTCTGCCACGGCAACGCCGGCAATATCTCGCACCGGCTGGAAAGCCTGCACCTGCTGCATGGCCTCGACCTGTCCGTCTTCATTTTCGACTACCGGGGGTACGGACATAGCGAGGGAACGCCAAGCGAAGAAGGAACCTACGCCGACGCCCGCGGAGCGCTCGCCTGGCTGCAGCAGCGCGGCTGGACGCCCTCTCGGCTGCTCTACTTCGGCGAATCCCTCGGCGCCGCCGTCGCCCTGCAACTGGCCGTGGAACAGCCTCCCGCCGGGCTGGTTCTGGAGGCACCCTTCACCTCCATCGCCGCCATGGGACGGCACCACTATCCCCTCCTTAACCTTCTGCTCGGCTGGGTGCTCAATGCCCGCTACGACAACCTGGCCAAGATCGGCAGAATCCACTCCCCCCTCCTCATCATCCAGGGGGAGGTGGACAGCATCGTCCCGCCGGCCATGGCCCGGCGCCTCTTCGATCGGGCGAACGAGCCCAAGACTTTTGCCCTCATCCCCGGCGCCGACCACAACGACCTCCTTTTCACCGGAGGCCGCGCCTACCAGGAGGCGTGGCGAGAGTTTCTCCAACATTTTTCTTCCGCACGCCCTTGACCACTTTCGTGGGGAATAACGCCATGAGCAGCAAAATCTGGTACCTCAAGAACGCAAAGCTCTTTTCCTGGATGGACCAGGCGGAGATCGAAGACCTGGCTCGGACCGCCGAAATGGTTTCCTGCCGGAAGAAGGAGACCTTCTACTTCTCCGACGAACCGAGCCAGCATGTCTACCTCGTCAAAATGGGGAGGATCAAGCTCTTCCGAACGACAGCCGAGGGGCGGGAGATCATTCTCGATATCCTCGGCCCGGGGGAGATCTTCGGGGAGCTCGCCCTCGCCGGCGAGCAGACCCGCTCACACAGCGCCGAGGCACTGGAGGATGGCCTGGTCTGCATCATCCCGAGGAGCATGTTCGAGGAGCTGGCCCGGCGGCATCCGGAATTCGCCTTCCGCATCATCAAGCTCATCGGCTTTCGCTTCCGGGCACTGGAATCGAGGATCGAGGATCTGGCCTTCCAGACCGTGCAGGATCGACTTCTTTTGACTCTCGGCAATCTGGCGCGAAAGCATGGAATCCCGGAAGAGAACGGAGCCATCCGCCTGCCGCTGACCCAGGCCGACCTGGCCTTCCTGATCGGCGCCACCCGCGAAGCGGTGGCCGAGCAGTTGAGAGAGCTGAAGCAGAAAAGGTTGCTGGAGACCTCGTATCGCGCCATCCACCTGCTCGACCCGGAAGCCCTCAGGGCAAGGAAGGCGCGGTGATGGTCCCGGCCGCTTCCTGCGCCGAGTCTGCCCGGATTGTAATGTCCATGACAGTTCTGCCTGTTCGCGTGTGCCTACAATAAAATAGAAGTTGGCCATCGCAGGAGCGGCAAGATGAGAGGGAAAACGACAAAGCTCATTCTTTTGGTCCTGATCGCGGGCCTGGTCGCCGCTTTCTTCGCCTTCGATCTCGGCCGTTTCCTGACTCTGGAGGCCCTCAAGGCGCAGCAGCACGATTTTCAGACGTTCTACGCGGCCCATCGGGAGCTGACTCTCGGCGCCTATTTCCTCCTCTACGTCGCCGTCACCGCCCTTTCCCTGCCGGGGCGGCGGTGATGACCCTGGCCGGGGGCGCCCTTTTCGGCTTCTGGCCCGCGCTGGTCGTCGTCTCCTTCGCCTCGACCATTGGCGCCACGCTCGCTTTTTGGGTCAGCCGTTTTCTGCTGCGCGACTCGGTGCAGGCACGATTCGGCGACCGCCTGCGGGCGGTCAACCAGGGAATCGCAAGGGAGGGCGCCTTCTACCTCTTCAGTCTGCGCCTGGTTCCGATCTTCCCCTTCTTCGTCATCAACCTGGTGATGGGACTCACCCCCATGCGCACCGTGACCTTCTGCTGGGTCAGCCAAGTTGGGATGCTGCCGGGCACCGCCGTCTACGTCAACGCCGGCACCCAGCTCGGCCGGATCAATAGCCTCGCCGGCATCCTTGCGCCGGGGAATTCGGCATCCGCAGGGCCGAGGTCGACTTCGACTTCGCCGAGGTCATGGAGCGGGTGCAGCGGGTGATCGGAAAGGTCGAGCCTCACGACTCGGCGGAGCGCTACACGAGCCTGGGAGTCGACTGCATCGAAGGGGAGGCCAGGATCACTTCCCCCTACACCGTGGAGGTCGGCGGCCGCTCCCTGACCACCCGCGCCATCGTCCTGGCCACAGGCGCCTCCCCCCTGGTGCCGCCGATTCCCGGCCTCGACAAGGTCGACTACCTGACCTCGAACAACCTCTGGGCGCTGCGCGAGCTGCCGCCGCGCCTTTTGGTGCTGGGGGGCGGCCCAGCCGTTTCGGTGGAGTTCGCGAGAAAGTGTCGATGCCGAACGATTCAACCCCAGGGCAATCGCTGCCGGTTTGATGCCCAACTCCAGTTGCATTTGGATCATCGTTCGTTCTTCAAGACTCAACTGCTTGTATGTTTTTCCCATGCAACATTATCTCCCGAAAATGTTGCACTTGGTTTTTGAACGCGCCCTGTGATTCGCGTTCGGTTTAATCGGCGAAATCTGCGGATAATATTTCGACTTGAGCAGTTACCCGGGGTCTTTGTAATCCGGCTCACATTCCCCTGATGGCTGCACTGATAGAATAAATACAGAAAGAAGGAGGAACAAGCACAGAAAGGAGTCTGGTCATGAAAGCGAGAGCAATTGCAGGTTCGATCGTCACTTTCGGCATCTTTCTTTTGTCGCTGACACTCTCACCGGCCTCTGCCGCCGATAAGGTGGTCCTGCAGGCCGGCCCGGACATGCGCGGCGCTCAGGGTGAAGCGGTCATCCGGGATCTCGGCGCCGGAGAAAAAGAGGTGGTCATCACGGCGGAGGGCCTCAAGCCGAACGAGGTCTATACCGTATGGCTGGTCAACATGAAGCCGAAGATGGATATGGCGGGCCTGGGGAAGGGCGATTACGCCTTCCAGAGCGACGCCGAGGGGAACGGTCGTTACACGGCCACCGTCTCGGGAACGGCCCTTGCCAAATGGCAGCTCATTGAAGTCGCCCACCACCCCGACCGCAATCCGCGGAACATGGACAAGATGGGCATCGCGCTGAAGGGGGCGCTGGAATAGGCAAGGCGAAACAAGCCGTTGCCCCGAAGCCGCGCAAAGCCCGCAAGCCGGACGACTTGCGGGCTTTCTGCTGATGTCGGGCATCCCTTGTCGTTTCTCCTCGCCGGTTATAATGGAAAGGGCCGACGCCTGGAAGCGCACACGGGACGGGGTCATGCTGTAATTGCAGAGAAGAGGAGCCCCGCATGAACGGAAAGTTTTCCCGTGCTCGAAAGAAAGCTTTGAAAGGCCGTCTGCTGACCACTCTGATGACGGCCGTCCTTCTGCTGGCCTGTGCTACGGTCGTGAGGGCCGCTCCCAAGCCCGACCTCTGGCCCCGCTGGCAGACCCACGAACCGGCCAGTGCGGTGCGGATCGACCATGCCCCCTGGGAGCGTTTCCTGAAGACCTACCTGGTCACCGATCACCCCTCCGGCATATACCGCCTCCGCTACGCTGCCGTCACCCCGGCCGACCGCCGGGCGCTCACCGAGTACCTCGACCGGCTGCAGGCGGTTCGGGTTTCCACTCTCAACCGGGCTGAGCAGAAGGCCTACTGGATCAACCTCTACAACGTCCTGACGGCGAAGGTGGTCCTCGACCACTACCCGGTCAAGAGCATCCGCGACATCGACATCTCCTCCGGCCTTTTCAGCGTCGGCCCCTGGGACGCCAAGCTCCTCACCATCGAGGAGGAGAGGATTTCCCTCAACGACATCGAACACCGCATCCTGCGCCTCATCTGGAAGGACAACCGGGTCCACTAGGCGGTCAACTGCGCTAGTATAGGCTGCCCCAACCTGCAGCCCGAAGCGTTTACCGCCGAGAACACCGAGCGACTGCTGGAGAAGGGGGCGCGGGAGTACGTCAACCACCCCCGAGGCGCCCGCATCGAGGGGGAACGGCTTATCGTCTCCTCCATCTACGACTGGTTCCAGGCCGATTTCGGCGGATCGGAGAAGGGGGTGATCGAGCACCTGGCACGGTACGCCGACTCTCCTCTGGTGGAGAAACTCAATGGCGCCGGCGGTATCGCAGGCTATACTTACGATTGGTCCTTGAACCAGCCATGAATGGGCGCTTCGTCCGGCGTTGAGGAGCCATGAGGGCCTGCCGGATTTTCAACAGGGGCGCACGCGCGCCCGAAACCACAAGGGAGGCAAAGATGAAAAAACGGCATGGGATGTGGTTTTTTTTGGTGGTGTTCTCCCTGCTGGCCATTCCGGTCGTCGGTCTGGCCATGTCGCACGGGAAGCTGCCGGCAGCGGAAGGAAAGGCCTTATACGAGTACATCACCAAGGCCAGCCCCTATGAAAAATGGTCGATGTGGCCGGGCAAGGAGAAGCTCTATCCGGGGACCGAGCCTCACGGGGCGCTGCTGACCACCTACGTGAACGAACCGGCCCTCAAGGGGATCAAGGAGCAGGGGGGCAAGCTCCCGGACGGCGCCATCGTCGTCAAGGAGAACTACATGCCCGACAAGAAACTGGCCGCGGTAACCGTCATGTACAAGAAGGCCGGCTTCAACCCGGATGCGGGAGATTTCTTCTGGCTCAAGTACACGCCGGACGGGAAGATCGAGGCCGAGGGGAAGGTGGAGATGTGCATCGGCTGCCACGCCAAAGCCCAGGGAGGCGATTTCCTGTTCACCAATGACAAGAAATAGCCTGCTCGGCTGCCGCAACGGCCTGCAAGGGGGACAGTCCGGCTGTCCCCCTTTTCCCAGTTCATACCGGCAATGAGCAGCTATCTGAAAGGGGCTTTGGCGCTATTGGGTTTGGGCGCCGTGGTCTTTCTTGTCCTGTTCGGAGGCGAAATCTGGGCTGAGTTTGACCCGCAGCGAATCGCAGCGTGGCTGGCGAGCACCGGCCGGATGGCGCCGTTTCTCTTCATGGGGGTGATGGCCCTAACGGTAGCCACACCGCTGCCGAGCCTCCCCCTGGACATTGCTGCCGGGGCTTTCTTCGGCCCCTGGCTGGGGACGCTTTACTCGGCAACCGGTGCGTTGGGAGGTGCCCTCATCAGTTTCTGGCTCGCCCGCTTTCTCGGCAGGGGCTTCATCGAACGGTTTCTGAGCGGACACATCAACTTCTGCACCACCTGCTCCGACCGGCTGCTGACCTCGGTCATTTTACTCACCCGGCTCGTGCCGGTCGTCTCTTTTGACCTGGTGAGCTACGGGGCCGGCTTGACGAAAATCTCGCTGAAGCGGTTCTGTCTCGCTACGTTCCTCGGGATGCTTCCCCTGACGTTCGCTTACAACTACTTCGGCTCGGTCTTCGTGGTCGATCGAACGATGGCGATCGGGCTCGGGGCCTTGATGGTAGCGCTCTTCTTCCTGCTGCCGCCGTGGATCGAGCGCCATGCCCCGGAAACGATCCGGCGGATGTTTCGCCACGACAAGCTGTAGGCCGTTGCTTCTACACCCCGGAGCAGATCGCGCACCAGCTCGAAACAGCGGCGACGGGATTTATCAACGGACCGGAGGTGGAAAGACGATATTTTCTCCACGAGAGAATCAACCTGCACAGGAGGAGTTCATGCGGATATCGGCACTCTTGTTGATCCTTATGCTTTTCCCTCTCGCCGCCGTCGCGGAATGGGATTTCTCCAAGCACTCCATCCCCCTCGACGAAATCAAGGGGGGCGGCCCGCCCAGGGATGGCATCCCGGCGCTGACGAATCCGAAGTACGTGCCGGCGGCCAAGGCCGACTTCATGCGCGAAGAGGAGCAGGTTCTCGGCGTTAACCTGGGCGGCGTCGCCCGGGCCTATCCGACCCGCATCCTCTCCTGGCACGAACTGGTCAACGACCGCTTCGGCGAACTGCCGGTCCTGGTGAGCTGGTGACCGCTCTCTTTCGCGGGAGTCGTGTACTCCCGGCAGGTTGACGGCAAGGAGCTCATCTTCGGCGTCTCGGGCCTCCTCTACAAGGCCAACGTCCTGATGTACGACCGACAAAGCGAGTCCCTCTGGTCGCAGGTGCGGCGAGAGGCGGTGGCCGGGCCGATGACCGGCGCAAAGCTGGAGGTTCTCCCCTCCTCCCTTACCACCTGGAAGAAGTGGAGGAAACGATACCCGGATACCGAGGTTCTTTCTCTCGACACCGGTTACCAGCGCGACTACAGCCGCGAGCCCTACGAGAGTTACTACGACCGCCGCGGTGGCGGATTCTTCTCTTTTTTCAAGCCCGGCCCGGTAGAGGAGTCCAAGGCGCTTGTCGTCGGGGTGGTGCTGGACGGGACGGCCAAGGCTTACCCCCTCGACCTCCTCCGGAAGAAGAGGACGCTGACCGACACTCTGGGCGGCAAAAAGTTCACCTTCACCTTCGACCCGGATACCGACCAGCTAACTATCCGTGACGCCGCCGGCAGCGACATCCCCTTCATCACTGCCTACTGGGCGGTTTGGAAGGGAATGTACCCGGAAACTACCCTTTACGGGAAAAAACCGTAGCCGTTTTCCGCCCTCCGCCGGCATGGTGCTTGTCTGCCGGATAAACGTTGCCGCTCCCTTTTGACACCGTACCGACGGTACGGCCTTTTCGATAGAATCAGGAAGGAGGTGGTGACATGTCGGACCCGAGAAAAAAGTACCTCAACCGCCTCATCGCCTCGCTGGCGGGAACGGCCGTGATCGCCATCTGCTGCTTCACCCCCGTCCTGGTGATCCTGCTATCGGCAGTCGGCCTTGCCGCCTTCACCCCATACCTCGACTTCGTGCTCTTTCCGGCGCTGGCGGTCTTTTTCGTCCTGACTGCGGTTTCTTACTGGAAATGGAAAAAGGCATGTCGGAATCCGGAATAATCGCATAGGCCGGGATAAGGCGGTTTTTGCCGGCCTGCGATGACTCATTCGAAATACGCTTGACCCGGCACCATGGTACCGGCCTTATTTTTTTAGTAAAAGGAAGAAGATGATGAAACAACTCACGATCGGCCAGGTGGCCAGGCAGCCTGGGGTGAAGGTCGAGACGGTCAAGTTCTACGAGCGCCGGAGTCTCATCGAGCAGCCGCCCCGCCTCGGGTTACCGGACGTATCCCCCACCGACGGCAGCGCGCATCCGCTTCATCCGCCGCGGCCAGCGCAGCGGGTCTCGGCCAACCTCTGACACGCACATAGGAGAAGAGCCTTGACGGATCGGGAGAAAAACCAATCGACGGTAACCTGCCCGCGCTGCGGCTTTTCCGAGGCGCTGACGATGCCGACGGAGAGCTGCCTGTTCTTCCATGCCTGCGGCGGCTGCGGGGCAATCCTCAAACCGAAACCAGGAGATTGCTGTGTGTTCTGCTCCTACGGAGACGCTCCCTGCCCGCCCCGGCAGCGGGAAGGCGCCTGAACAAAGATGGGGTGACGGGAGCAGCAGAAAGCCCGCAGGCCGAATGCCTTGCGGGCTTATTGATATTTAGATGAATAGGTAATTGGATTTCAGGCCTTCCTTTCTCGCAGGGAGGCTCCCCCGTGCATATCCTCATGGGCATGGTGTCTCCTGACGGCCACGTACACGCCGGACGCAGCCAGGCCGAAGACGATATGGCCGAAGATGCTGATCCAGTTCCTAGCCATGGCGAACCAGGGGAACAGGGCGGTAAATCCGTAGAAGTTCACCAGATAAAGAATCAGTCCCCCGACTCCGCCGAGGGTCAGGGCCGGTCCGAGGCTCAGCCTGTTGACCACCAGGGCGAAAATGACGGCTTAGACGATGGACAGCACGAAGTGCAGGCCCATGGCCGCCATAATGACCCCCAAGTCAAATGTCGCCGGCGGCGGAAGAACGCCTTCCCCCAGAACGATGGCCGCCATCATTCTGGGCGGTCCCCAGGGACTGCCTCCTGCGAAGACCGGGACCATGACCATTTCCAGGGCCAGGAAGACAAAGCCGGCGATGATTCCCGACCAGGTTGCCGCTTTCCAATCAAGCTGAAAATACGTCATACGTCCTCTCCTTCCCGAGTGTTTCCTCGCTTTGTGGTTGGGCACGCTTGCAAGGTTTTTTTCTACCCTTCTGACTTTGATCCTAACTCGGATGCCGTCCGAGGAATGTAAGCCGGATTACTGAAAGACCGGTTATTCTTGAACCACCTCCCCGATCACTCCTGAACCGCCCGCATTCCCCTTGATCCGGCACAACTTATCGAAATAACAGGTCTCAATCGCCTGGCAGGCTGCCTGAAATCGTTATCGGCAAACCCAAACAAAAGGAGGCAATGGCCCGCGCCGGTTTGACAGCCGCCCGCCCCCTTTTCTTTCCCGAACGCGTGGAGATGGTGAAAAACGCCCTGCACGCTACTCCGCCAGAACCGTCGGTTTTCCGGCCCGCTCCGCCGGATTCCTCATCGCAGCCGCTCTGGGCCAGTAGTCGCGCTGCCGGCGGAAGGGGGTGGTCAGCGTGTTCCCGAGGCGGTTGTCCCCGGCGTCCGCATAGGCCGGAATCCCGATCTCGATCGCGTCCTGAGGGATGTTGAGCCCCAGGGTGCGGTGCAGACGGTCCCACCAGGGGAAGACGGTGCCGTAGTTGGAGTTCGTCTCCTCCCCCACCTGGGAGTGGTGAATGCCGTGCATGCGAGGGGTGACCAGGAAGCGGTTGAACAGGCGCTCGGCCCGGATCGGAAGCCGCACATTGCTGTGGTGGAAGAGGGTGCCCGTCTGGAAGACGAGCTCGTAGGCGGCATAGGCCCAGGGGGAGGGGGCGATCAGGCCGATCTGCGCCACCCGGAAGGCGGAGGAGAAGGCGAGCTCGCCGAAGTGGAAGCGAAAGGCGGTGGAGACGTCGAGGTCGGGGTCGATGTGGTGGATGTTGTGGAAGCGCCACAGCAGCGGTATCCGGTGATTGGCCCGGTGCCACCAGTAGAAGCTGAGGTCCATCAGCAAAAAGGCGAGGACCGGCCGGACCGCGGCGGGGATTTCCGGCAGCTGCAGCAGGCCGAAGTGGTTTCGCCCGGTCCAGCCGAGCATCGCCTCGGCCGCGGGGCGCACGGTGAGGGCGACGGTGGCGAAGGCGACGGTGGCGAAGGTGAGGTTGACCAGAAGCCGGCCGGCGAGCGAACGGCGGGGACGGCGCAGGGGGAAGAGGCGCTCCAGCAGAAACAGCAACAGGGCGAAGCCCCCGATGGCGGCTCCGACGATCAACGATTCCCGCATGGTCTACCTGCTCCCGGTCCTATTTCCTCTGTTCGAACGATTTGCATCAAAACCGATGCTTTCAGGTTAACCGGGTCATCCGGGATGTCAAAGTTTCGGGGCGCCTCGGCCGTCCAGCGCCCTCCCTGTCGCCCGGAGTCCCGCAAATTTTTATCGCCTAGCCCCAGCAGCAGGGGGGCGCGCCGCGACCTTCTGCATCCGACCCCAAGATCCACCTGAAAAATATTTCTTGACAAAAGCGGCAGCTAAATATAAAAGTTTATAAGCAATTACTTAAAAGGATACAATATGAAAGAAGCGGCTGAACTGTTCAAAATCCTCTCCGTGGACCGGCGGATCGAGATCATCGAGCTTCTCAAGAAGGAAGCGATGAGCGTCAATGCCCTCGCCGAAGCCCTGGGGGTGACGCAGTCGGCCGTCTCCCAGCACCTTCGGGTGCTGAAGGCGGCGGGGCTGGTCCGGGACGAGCGGCAGGGGTACTGGATCTACTACTCCCTGAACCGTGAGGCCTTGGAAAAAGCCCGGCAGCGGCTCAACCGGGTCTGTACCTGCGGTTGTGGTGGCGGAGTAAAGAAGTGCTGATCTTTACGGCCTTTTTTTCTTTGCAATTTATTTAAGCATATTCGCATATTCTTAATTAGAAAGGAGGTGATCAGGGATGGCCGAAAACGAAAAGGATAAGGGCGAGAAGCAGGATCAGGAAGCGAAGAAGCCGAAGGGCAAGTGCGGCTGCGGCTGCGGTCCGCAAGTCAAGAAGTAGGATGGTCCATCGGGAGGCGGGTGAAAAGTCCGCCTCCCATTCTCAAGACTTCAAGGAGGTCGAACCATGAAAGAGCTGCTATCGGTCGGGTTCATCTGGCTTCATCTGCTGGCAACCGTGGTCTGGCTGGGCGGGATGGCGTTCATCCTGTCGGTGGCCCTCCCCTCCGCCCGAAAGGCCCTGGGTGACGACGCCGGAAGGGTGATGGGGGAGGTTACTCGGCGGTTTACCCCGCTGGCCAACGGCTCCATCCTGCTGCTGTTTCTGAGCGGCCTCGCCCTCCTGGCGACCACTGGAGGCTTCTCTGAGGTAGTGCTCAGGGGCGGCAGGGACACGGCCATGGTCTTCAAGCTCCTGCTCTTCCTCCTAATGGCGGCGGTGCACTTCTACCGCAGCAAGGTGTTGGCGCCGCGGATCGCCAGGACCCCGCCGGAGGAGGGGAAGGCAACCCTGCAAAAGCTCTCTCTAAACCTGGTCAAGGTGAATTTGGTCGCCGGGCTGGCGGTCCTGCTCCTCTCCGCCGTGGCAGGATAAACCCGTAGGTCTGAATCAGGCGGTTTTTCCCGCTCACGGGCGGTGCGCGGCGCAAACTCGTCTGGCTGGCCGGCCGACGTGGAAAATTCAGTCACTATAAGTACCCATCAGTTGAGCGACAGGAACGCCCTGGACACTTCCTGCCCGGAAGGCAGGATGTCGTCGCTGATTTTGGTGACGTTGTTCAGGTATTTGCTTCTTCTTTCACAGAGACTGAATCCTCTTCCCTGGCAATAGAAGCTTACCAACCCTCGCCAGACGTTGCTCCTGCGCTCGCCGAACTTGCGGAAGAAGCCGCAATGCTTGATGTATTCACAGGTATCATTCATGGTCATTCCCTTTGCAAAGACTCTCCGCGAGGCGCTGCGAAGCCTGGCCCTCCGCCGCAACTGGAGGTCGAGCCAGAACCGGCCGGAGCCGATACAGACCGGCCGGTACCGATTCGTTTAGCACAGGCCGTCTTACAAATATCTTATTTTTTACTTTCCGGAGTTGACAAGGAAGCGGGCGCCGTTGGCAGAGAAAAAGCGGCAGATGGGTAACCAAAGGGGTCGAACAGAACTGGCCGCGAATCAATCCCGGGGAATGAAGCTTTTCAGGATATCCCGGATTTCCTTTGGGCTGAAGCCGGCTCGGCAGAGGGACTCTTCGTACTGCCTGACCACTTCGCCTGCCTTCGCGGGGTTGTGCGCCGCCAGGTAGCTTTGATGGAGAGCCCGTACCAGACCGTCGTTGGTTCGATCATAGGGAAGGGCCTGAGAGAGAATCCGGCTTGCCGTTTCATAATCACCTTCGGCCAGGAGAAGTTCGCTCCAGCCGAGAACGACCTCGACATAAAGATGATCAATTTTTTCCTTGAAATCATGCAGCCGTTCAATTTCCGATGTCCCGGGCAGAAAGGGACCGCCCCACCACTGCAGGGCTTCGGCAAACGCTGCCCTGGCCGCCGCCGGATTCTTTTTCTTCATCGACTCCAGGCCCCGCCGCGCGGCCAGCAGAAACTCGACGGCATCGACCCGGCAGTTGTTCAGGCAGAGGATGCCTCTCTGTAAAACGATATAGTTGGCGATCGCATGCGGCTGCAGGACGTTTTCCACGGTTTTTCGCAGCCGCAGCAGCAGCGAGTCGAAACTCGACCGAGCCTTCTCAGGCCGGCTTTCCGGCCACAGAGCCAGCTGAATTTCGTCCTTGCTGACCCGCATTTGCGGCGAGGTCATCAGCAGTCCCAGCAGGTTGCGCAGCGAGCGGCTCAAATCCTCGGCCCTGGCCACCACCCGATCGCCCAGCAGAAATTCCATCTGTCCCAGGGTGCGTATCTGCAGCACGGGCACCTCCGTCTTGGGCGCCCGGGCCGCCAGGTCCTTGCCGCCGGTCGCCTGCCGGAGAGCCTGGCGCAAGCCAGCTTCAACCTGCCAGCGATGCAGGGCCATCTCCACGGCGACACCCAGATCCCGGTCTTCGAAGGGTTTGAGCAGATAGCCGACGGCATTGAGCCCCTTGGCCTGTGCCAGCATCTCACGGTCGACGTAAGAGGTCAGAAAGAGCGACGGCACCTGAAACGACTCCATGATTCGCCGTGCCGCCTCAATACCGTTCATCTCCCCCTGCAGGCGGATATCCATCAGCACCAGGTCGGGCCGACTTTCCGCGACCCTGGCAATCGCCTCTTCGCCGGAGGGGACACACCCCACCACGCGGTAGCCGTGGCCGGTCAGGCAGGTGCGGATGTCCATGGCAACAATGCTTTCGTCTTCGACAACCAGGATGCTGACAGCATTCATTCGTCTTCTCCTCCACGTTTTCGACCGGAATCGATTCTCCCTGCACCCCCCGGGAGGGCTATACGCTTTTTTGCATGCCGCTGCCGGCGGCCGGGCAGCGGATGACCACGCGGGTGCCGCCGTTTTGCTCGACCGTCACGGTCCCTTTGAGCTGCTGCGCCAGCCCGCGAACCAGCTGCAGGCCCAGCGTCTCGACGCGCGCCAGATCGATCTCCGGCGGCAGGCCGACCCCGTTGTCCTCGACCGACAGCACCGTCGCTGCGGCCTCCGAGCGGAGAACAACCCGGATTTCCCCGCTCCGCTCCTCCGGAAAGGCGTACTTCAGGGCATTGGTCAACAACTCATTGACAATCATGCCACAGGGAATTGCCACGTCTACATCGAGATAAACCGCATCGATGTCGAGTACCAGCTTCACCTTCTTCGAACTGACGTTGTAGAGGCTGCGCAGTTGCCGGGAAAACTCCTCGATGTACTCGGCAAAATTGATCTGCGAAAGATTTTTCGACTGATAGAGTTTCGCGTGAATCAGCGCCATCGACCGGATTCGGTTGCGGGTGGCATTAAGTTCGGCCCGGGTCTTCGCTTCGGTGATCTTCTTCATCTGCAGGTTGAGCAGGCTGGAGATGATCTGCAGATTATTCTTCACCCGGTGATGGACTTCCTTGAGCAGGACGTCCTTCTCGACAAGGGAAGCTTTCAGCCGCCCCTCCGTCTCCTTGCGCTCGGTTATGTCTTCGCAGACCGTGACGACCGCCAGAGGGTTGCCGGCGGCATCGGTAACGAGGTCACCGACCAGTCGCACGGGGAAAACGCTGCCGTCCTTGCGCAAGTTCAGACTTTCCCGCTCGCCGGCTTGCACATTCGCCCCCGGAAACTCCGAACGCAACTCGGGAGGACCGAGGATATTGACCTTCTGCCCCAGCAACTCCCCGATTTCGAAGCCGTGCATGCTGGCTTCGGCAGGATTGGTAAAAATGATTTCCCCCTGCAGGTTGGCGATAGTGATCCCCACCCGGGTCGTCTCCAGAGCCTTGCCCAAAATGCGCAGGGCTTCTTCGGCCCGCCGGCGCTCGCTGATGTCGATCAGCGAGACGATCACCCTGTCGAGACTTTTCAGTGCACTGGGCAAGACGGAATAGCGGATGAGAAAGTGCCGCTCCTCGCCGGTCAGGGTCCGATTGATTCCTTCCGTCTCGAATATCGTGCGGCCCTCGGCCAGGGACACCAGTATCTCACGGAACGCAGAGAAGGAACTCTCGGTGAATATTTTTCCCAGGTCGCCGAAGAACTCCTCCTTGCTTCCGGCGCCGAACAGCTTGAGCGTCTTCTGGTTGACATCAAGGATACGGGTCAGCCTGGCGCAACGGGCGACCTCAGCGGGATGCCTGGCGAAATAGTCGGCAAAATCGGCAACCCCCGCTTCCCGAAGTTCGGCGAAATATCCAGGCAACAGGGAGAAGTCCTCCTTCCAGAGGGAAATCGGTGAATTCTCGAAAAGCGAACGGTAATTTTCCTCGCTCTCCCGCAGGGCATTCTCGGCCAGTCGACGTTCGGTGACATCCAGCGCGTAGCCGATCATTCCCGTCACGTTCCCGGACGGGTCGCGCAACAGTGAAAGGGAAAGATGCGCCCAGATAACTTCGCCCGACTTTTTGCGGCACCTCACTTCCAACTCATGCTGACCCTTCTGCAGAAGCGGGGCAATGAGCTGGTGTTGCAGAAAATCCCGATCTTCCATGTCATACAGGAAGGAGATGTGCCTTCCCAGCGCCTCCCCGGCACTGTAGCCGAGGTAGCGTTCGGCCCCCTTGTTCCAGTTGGTAACATGTCCGGCAACATCGGTGATGATCACGGAATCGTGAATCTGCTCCAGAACCTGGGCCTGCAGCCGAAGCACATTCTCCGCCTGCCGGTATTCCTGCACCAGGCGGTTGAGTTCGTCGTTGGCCCCGGTCAACTTCCGCGTCCGATCCGCCACCCACTGTTCGAGATTCCGGTTGGCCTCCGCGAGCTGTTGGTCGCGCAGTTCGATCTGCGTCAGCATGGCGTTGAAGCCGTCGACCAGCAGACCGACCTCGTCGCTGCTTCGACTCTCCATCCGCAGAGCATAATCCTGCTCCTCCGTCACCCGGGCCATGAGGCCGGTAAGGTCGATAATGGGTCGCGAAATGAAGCTCTGCAGCCAGGAAGCCAGGATAAATGCGGTCAGGACGGAAAGGAGCAGAATGATCGCTCCTGTGGCCATGAAGGCGGCGATGCGGACATTCAGTTTCCGCAGGTCGGCCTGCAGGAGCAGAACGCCGACCCGCTCGTCGTCGAGGGTGATCGGGTGGAAGAGCAGCAGGGAACCGTCGTCGAGGCGATATTTTAGTCCGCCATCCACACTAGAGCCGAAAGGGGCGCCCAGACTGGCCGGAACAGGGGGATCTCCCGAAGAATGGGGGGACTGCCCCTTCTCATTCCGGAGATAGCGGGCGAAGACCTCGCCCTGGCTGTTCTGTATCCAGGCACCGACAATCTCCGGTTTCAGCTTCAAGGCTTCAAGGGTTTTCACTGCCGCTTCCTGATCGCCGAAGACAAGCGCTGCCCGGCTGTTGAAGCCGATGATGCTTGCCAGACTCGCAATCTCGGCCTCGACCTGGCCGCGCTCCGAGCGCACTTCAATCGCCAGGATGGTCGCCACGGCCAGCGCCAGTATGGCACCGCTGATGGCCACCATGAGAACGATCAGCTTGGCCCGGATGGACAGCTTGCCGAAACCCCGTGTCATCGTTTTTCACCTCTGCTGGCGCCCTGGACGAACGACGCCAGGCGCAACACTTCGGAACTGATGTTCAGGCCGGCCTTCCGGACGGCTGCCAGTCGTACGCCGAAGCGGAGTTTGCGTTCCTCCTTGAACAGCTCGACCATCCCTCCCCGGGCGGCAAAACCATCGATATCGCTGACCGTCAGGATCGGCCGGTCCGCCACCGCAGCCAGGAGTTTGTCCAGGCGGGACGCCTCGGCGGCGCCGATGAACAGGAGGTGGGAATCGAGCGCCTCATCGATGCCGGCAACCTTGCACACCTCCAGCACCCGCCCCCCAACCTGGCGGCCGGCAAGCGATTCGCTGACAGCCGCATACAGTTCCGGGTCGAACACCGCAAGCACCAGCGGGGAGCGGCTATTGCCGAAGGCCGTCTCCGGCCAGGTCACGAACTTGGTGAAATTGAACAGAAAGGCGGCTTTGACCCGGGATTCCCGGTACTGGTAAGCCACTTCCAGGGCGAGAGCGTCCGTAGCGACAATGCCGACGAGCAGGACGACCGCAAGAATTTTCGTGGTGCGCCCAAACATGCGCAATGCTATGCCTCTCGCCGATCAGTTTCGCCAGGTCAACTTGACGTAAACGCCACGCTGCACCTCGGTGGGAAGAACGTTGAAGAGCGTTTCCCGGGGGAACTCGGGATGGTGGCTGTCGAGAAGGTTCTGCCCGACAAGAGCGACCTCCAGGTTCGGGCGGGGTTTCCAGCCGAGCCGGGTATCGAGTTCAAGATAGCTCGGAATGTCGTCGCGGCGCAACCGGTCGACGTAGCGCAACCACAGATCGAGTTCGAGATGGGCGGGCAGATCGATCCCGGCGCGCAACGACCCCTGGTGGCTGGGGCTCTTCTCTTCCTCGATCCGGGCAAAGGGATCGTTCCCGCGGTCGCGGTGCCGGATGGAAATCTGCAGCCAGGTATAGGCGGCGCTCAGCTTCAGCTGTTTCAGCGCTTGCCATTCCGCGGCCAGTTCCAGACCGTAGGCCTCTCCCTCCAGTCTGTTGTCGAGGGTCGCCGGCTGCACGGTGTGGAGAGGCGGCGGCGACGTTTCAGGAAAAGGTGCCCCGAGTTCGAAGCTGCGCAACCGGTCGTAGATATTGTAGAAGAGCGCTGCGTCGAAACCGAGAGGCACATCCGGATGATATCGGTACCCCAGCTCGAAGGCCGTCACCTCTTCCGCGTCAAAGTCCCGGCTGCCGGAGAGAATGACGACAGCTGGCGGCTCCCCCGCGGAGAAAGGCGAGAGCACCCGGATTTCACGATCGAAGCGCGACGGGGTGCGCGCCACCCTGGACATCGCGCCCCAGAGAGAATGGTATTCGCCAGGCATCCCGAGCAGCCTCACGTTTGGCTGGAACTCGTAGTCGGTGTAGCTGTTATGCTCGAGCCTGGCGCCGACCGTCAGGATCAGCCGGTCGGGGAAGAGGGTGATCTCGTCCTGGATGAACAGATTGTAGAGGTGCTCGGTGCGGCGCGACCGGAGCGATACGGTCGGGGTGCTCTCGAATTCGCTCAGCGTATAGTTATAGCCGCCCCCCCAGACAAACTCGTGCCGACGACCAAGCTTCAACCTGTTTTGCAGGCTGAGGTCGACAGCATGCCGATCTTCGTCGAAGGAAAAATCCTGGCGCCGGGACCAGTCGTAGTAAAGTTGCAGGGAAGTCTTCTCCCCCTGGGGGGCGACATGTTCCCAGCGAGACAGCAGGTTGGCGCCGGCGATCTGCGCCTCATCTTCAACCACGCGGGGGAGCGCGGAGGAAGGATCGAAACGGGTGCCCGTCACTCCGGCACTGCCGGTATAGGCATCCCCCTGCACGGTCAGCGACTCTCCCGCCTTCGGCAGCCAGTCGAGGCGGAAACCGCCGCGGATCGCGTCCCAGTCGTCCGCGGCATTCCGACCGGCGATCCCGTGCGAATCGTCCCGCTGGAAGTATTTGGCGTAGCCTCGCCAGAAGGCCTCCGGACCGAGTTGCCCCCCGTAGCGCAGCCCGCCGAAAAGGCGCTCTTCGCTGCCGCCACCGGCCGTAACCAGCGCCCCTTGAGTCAGACGGGCATCCCTGGTAATGATGTTGATGACGCCGTTGACGGCGTTGGCTCCCCAGAGGGTCGCCCCCGGCCCGCGGATCACTTCGATCCGGTCGATATCCTCGAGCAGGGTATCCTGGACGTCCCAGAACGTCGACGGGAAGATGGTGTTGAAGACGCTGCGGCCATCCATCAACACCAGAAGTTTGTTGGCATAACGGCTGTTGAAGCTGCGGGAGCTGATCGCCCACTTGTTGGCGTCGATCCGTGCCACAGTCAGCCCCGGCACCATCCGCAGAGCCTCCGGAATACTGGTCACCCCCGAGCGGCGGATATCCTCCCGGGTAATGACGAAGATGGCGGCGGCGGTCTCCGAAAGTTTTTGCTCCTTGCCGGTCGCCGAGGTGACCTCCAGGTCCATCAGCTCGGGCAGAGTCAACTCCGGCAGTTCACTACCGAGATAGGCCAGTTGCACCCGATCTTCCGCCCGCTCGGTTGCCGCCGCGGCGTTCGCCGGCAACAAGGCGAAAAGCAGCGCCACGCCCACCATTCCGTTCCAGCCGAATCGAACCATGCCCTGGGCCGCCATCCAGAACCCCCATCTGCATTAAAATGGAAACGCCCGCCTGCCGAGCGCAGACGGGCGTTAATATCCTTAGCCGGGCGGAAATAATTCCATCCTGCCAGTCCCCAAGGATATCAAGACTCTCTTCGGCGGCTCGGCTGTCCGCTTTCGCTGCTGCGACGGCGGATCCGTGACTCTGCGTCGCCAGGTCGCCCTGGCTTTGCTCTTATCGTGAGAGTTGAATATGTACTGCTGGTAAAGGTAAAAAAGTCCTTCGGTTCCCCCACCTGCGGGCACCTCGATCCGAGTTTCCCTGGAGCCCTGAACAACCTTGCTCGCTGACAGGTATACTACGCAGGGTCTCACAAAATTCTCACGCCAGGCCGGTCGGCTTCATGAAAATGCGGAGCCCCGCACTTCCCCGGCTCCAGGCTGACAACGTTGCTCCGCAGCAGCAAGAACCTGCCACGTTTGAGCAGTAAGTTCCTCACCCCCCCTCGCAGCGGAAACCCTTCGCGACCATGAAGTCCCGCACGCTCCCGCGCTGGTCTCCCTGAATCTCGAGATCGCCATCCTTGATCGTTCCGCCGGCACCGCAACTGGCCTTGACCTCCTTGAGCAAGCCTTTCAGCTCGGCCTCGGACAGTACCAGCCCGGCCACCACCGTAACCGACTTGCCACAGCGTTTCTCCAGGCGCAGACGGGCGAGCTGCTTGCCCGGCGGCAGCGCAACGGCAGCGGTCGCTGAGCAGCTGCAGGCGGTTTGCGGGCGACCGCAGCCGGGGCATTCCCGGGTGATCCCCCAGCCGGCGCCACCGGTCAGCCGGGTCGACTTGCCACTCATGCGCCCATCTTGATGAAGCCGATCTGCCGGCCGGTTTTGCCACTGTCCCGGCGGTAGGAGAAAAACAGCTCCTTGTGGCAGCAGGTGCATTCGGCCGCCACCTCGAGGTGGGCCGGATCAAGACCGGCCGCCTCCAGTTGCAGCTGACAGCTGAGCTTGAGGTCGAGATGCCACTTGCCGAGCGCCACCTCTTCGGCAATCTTTTCCCAATCGCCGGCGCCGTGGCGGAAAGCATCGCGCACCGGCCGGTCGACTTCGTAACGATGCGCGCCGATGCCGGGACCGATCGCCGCGGCAATCTGCTCCGGCCGGCAGCCGAAGCTGTTCTGCATCGCCTTTACCGCCTTCCCGAGAAGTCCCGCCGCCGCTCCCCGCCAGCCGACATGGACGGTGGCCGCGACCCTGCGAGCAGGGTCGAAGAGCAGGACCGGAAAGCAGTCCGCCACCAGGATGCCGATCATTATGCCGGGCCGGTCGGTGATGACGGCATCGCACTCGACGCCGAGAAAGTGGGAAAGATCGGGGTTGGGCTCGTCGATCAACAGAATATCGCTGCCGTGCACCTGCTGCACGGTCAGCAAAAGGTGCGGATCGATATCGAAGGCTCGGGCCAGGGTAGAGCGGTTCGCCTCTACGTTGTGCCGCGGGTCATCCGTATTGTAGCCGAGGTTTAGGGAATTATAGGGGGGCCGGCTGACGCCGCCGTTTCGAGTGGTGAATCCAGCCTGGACGGTGCCCTCCTGAGCCCAGGCGGGCTGCAGGTAGCTGATCTTGCCTTGACGTGCGAGTTTCATTTTAAGGGAATCTCCGTGCATGTTGTAGGGGCGGACTGCGTCCGCCCTGGCGCATGCAATGCGCTCCTACAATTCTGTATATTTGCGGTCGAGGTAATCGAGAATCTCCCGAAGGTCCTCCGGCAACGGACTCTCGAATTCCATGTAGGTGCCGGTGGCCGGGTGGATGAAGCCGAGGACCCGGGCATGCAGCGCCTGGCGGTGCAGCGCGAGCAGCCGCTGGCGCAACTCCGGATCGGTCAGGGCCTGGGCACGGCCACTGGAGCCGTAAACCGGATCGCCGACAACGGGATGGTTCATCTCCGAGAAGTGCACGCGGATCTGGTGCGTGCGGCCGGTCTCCAGGGAAAGCTCCACCAGGGTCAGCCGTTCCTTGTCGAAGCGGCGCAGCACCCGCCAGTGGGTGACTGCGCGCCGGCCGGAGCGGGTCTTGCCGCTCATTTTCTTGCGCTCGGTGGTATGCCGGCCGATCGGCTTGTCGACCGTCCCACGGTCGGCCGGCACCAGACCGTGCACCAGGGCGAGGTAGCGCCGGTTGATGCTGTGCGCCTTGAACTGCCGAGCCAGGGCGTTGAGCGACGCGTCGTCCTTGGCCGCCACCATGACCCCGGAGGTATCCTTGTCGAGGCGATGAACGATGCCGGGGCGCAGCTCGCCGCCAATGCCGGCGAGGTCCCGGCAGTGGTGCAGCAGCGCGTTCACCAGGGTCCCCCCCTGGTGGCCGGGGGCGGGATGGACGACCATGCCGGCCGGCTTGTCGATGACCACCAGATGTCGATCCTCGTAGAGAATACGGAGAGGAATCTCCTCGGGAAGGGCCTCGGCGGAAACTGCCTCCGGCAGCGTGACGGCCAGAGCCTCCCCCCCTTTCAGCTTTTCGCCGGCCTTGGCGGGAGCCCCGCGCAGCAGCACCCGGCCGTCGTCGACCAATCTCTTGACCTGCGAACGGGTCAGCTCCGGCAGGCAATCGGCAAGAAAACGGTCGAGCCGCTCGGCAGAGCGGCCCGGTTCAAAGGTGAATCGGCGGATTTCCTCCATCTACCAGATGGAACTCTCGATCTTGCCGGCCTGTTTGATCATCACGTCGACGATGGCGCGGTCATAGAGATGATCACGGTTGGCGAGATCGGGCGAAACCCGGGTGTTGAAGTGCTCCCGCCCTTCCTGCAGCTCTCCGGCCAGCACCTCGAAGATGCTGTCGTTCTTGATCCCTTCCTTCACCTTCTCCTGGTTGTAGAGGGCAATGTCCGAGACGATTGCCCGCGCCAGCCGGAATGCAAGGTCTGGATTATCTACCAGCCTGGCCATGATTCCTCCCTGTATAAAATGTCCGTCTGTGCTTTCAGTAATGGCCGATCCGGTGCCGGCGCCCTCAGCGCACGGGGAACGCCAGGTAGAGCGTGGTCTCCCCGCGACGGACAAGCAGGACCACGTTCCTTTTCTTTCCGGCCTTCTCGGCCGCCTGCCGGAAGGCAGAGAGATCGTTCACTTCCTGCTGGTTGATCGCCAGGATGACATCGCCGGGACGCACGCCGGCGGCTGCGGCGGCCGAGTCGGGGTCGACCGTCTCCACCTGCACTCCTGCGCCTCCGGCGGCCGGCGCCACGGTCAGCCCTAGACCCTGCCGCTTCTCCTGATCCTGGCTCGGAGCCGCCGCTGCGGCCGGCGGCGGCTGCTGGGCGGCAATAATCACCGGCAGAGTCAGGCGCTTGCCCTGGCGCAGCACAACCAGCTCGATCTTGCTGCCGGCTGGCGTGTTCGCCACCAGCAACTGCAGCTCACGCACCCCGCGAACCGGCTTGCCGTCGTAAGTGAGCAGCACGTCGCCGCGTTTTACCCCGGCCTTTTCAGCAGGAGAGCCAGCCAGCACCTGGTTGACCAGCGCTCCGGAAACCATTTCGAGACCGAAGGATTCGGCCAGCTCCGGCGTCAGGGGCTGAATGCTCACTCCCAGCCAGCCACGGGTGACCTCGCCCTTTTCGATCAGTTGATCGGCGATCAGCCGTGCCAGGTTGATCGGGATGGCAAAGCCGATTCCCTGGCCGGCAGCGACGATGGCGGTGTTGATCCCCATCACCTCGCCATAGATGTTGAGAAGTGGCCCGCCCGAGTTTCCGGGATTGATCGAGGCATCGGTCTGGATGAAATCCTCGTAGTCCTCGATGCCGATATTGGCCCGGCCGGTGGCGGAGATGACCCCGACGGTCAGGGTGCGGTCGAGGCCGAAAGGGTTGCCGATGGCCAGAGCCCATTGCCCCACCTTGAGGGTGTCGGAATCGCCGAGGACCACGGTCGGCAGCTTCTCCTGCGCCTCGATCTTGATCACGGCGACATCGGTATGCGGGTCGCTCCCCACCACCTTGCCGTCGTAGATGCGCTGGTCCGAGAGCTTGACCTTGATCTCCGCGGCCCCCTTGACGACATGATCGTTGGTCAGGATGTAGCCGTCCGCGCTGAGGATGAAGCCCGAGCCGAGGCTCTGCTCCTTGCGCTGGAGGGGGGGGTGCTGACGGAAGAGGTCACCGAAGAAATCCTCGAAAAGCGGGCCGAGGTCGCGGACCGCGGCCATGCGCGCGGCGCTGATGTTGACCACCGCCGGCGTCACCTTCTCGGAAACCTCGATAAACGCCTCCTGGGTGGAGATCAGCTCCGGCGCCGGTTTCTCCACCGGCGGTTTGACCTTGTCGCTGCGTACCGAGGTCTGGATGTGCGCTTCCTGCTCCCTTTCGCAACCAGTCAGCGGCAGGAGCAGTGAGGTCAATAGAAGGGCATGAAGAACGGGACGCGGAACGCGATGCATGGCTCTCTCTCTTGGGGCTTCGGGGCGTTGGAAGAGTAGCGAAAAAAAGAGGTTATGTCAATTATTACGCCCTCCCCGCGCGACCGTTGGAGCTGCGTGTGTGAACATTGGAAATCGTTTGCCAAGGCTGCATGCCGGATGTTATAAGGCCCTCAGCAACTGGAGTGTTCGCTTGCAAACAGTGTGAGGCCCCTTGACCCTTTTTTTCGGCATCCTTTTCCTGCTTTCCGGCATCACCAACTTCGCCTTCACCCTCATGATACTGCGCGAGCTCACGGCAGAAAAAAAGGGGCTGAGTTTTTTCGATCTGCGCTGGTATGTCCTGAAAAACCTCAACAACTACAAGATACTGACCCGCTCGAGATATGGCAAGGTGGGGTTTCCCTACTTCGGATATCTGGCTACCTTGGCCGCATTGATCCTTTCGGCCGTTCTTTTCCTCGATTCCCTGGGCCACTAAGTTCCCCGGGAAGATTTCCTGCCCCCTCCCCTCTTGCCGAACGTCGACAAAAAAGGCGGCCCGCGAGGGTCGCCTGTCGATTCTCTGGAAAAGGGGGAAAAGGAGATCTAGACGGCAGCGCCCAACTGGCCGAGGAACCGGAAAAGATCCAGGTGCCCGCCGCGGAAGTCGGTCACGTAGTGCCCATTCGCCCGGTCGAGCAGCCAGGTGTCGACGAGGAAAGTGGGGATGCCGGCTGAACGGGCGCCCAGGTCGTGCTCGGTATCGTTGCCGACCATGACGCACTCTTCCGGCGCCAGGCCGAGCTGGCCGAGGACGTCGCGGAAATAGCCGAGATGGGGCTTGCAGTAGCGGCTGTTGTCGAACGTGGTGACATAGTCGAAGGGAAAATCGGCGATTTCCGCCCAGCGCAGGCGGGCTTCGACCAGCGGACGGGGAAAGACCGGGTTGGTGGCGACGACGACCTTGAGGCCGCGCTCGAAACAGCGCGCCAGGATGTCGCGGGCCAGCGCCAGGGGGCGAACAAGCGTCTCCAGACCGGCCATGCCGTTGGCGCAATAACGCGCCAGGCGTTCGCCGCAAAGGGCCGCATCGAGTCCGAGCTGTCGGCCGAGAACAGCGAGAAAGAACTGCTCGTTATTGAAAACCCCTTCCTCGCTGGCCAGCAGGGCGCGGATCGAGTCCTTGATCGCCCGGCCAAAGGCTGCGGGGTCGGGCACGTCGGGAAAATGCTTCGCCAGCCCCTCGATATAGGCGGGGATGAACTCGCGCATCTCGACCTGAAGCAAGGTTCCATCGAGGTCGAAGAGGACACCCCTGACCTTTGCAAACTGTTCCAAATTCTCTCTCCTGCCCATACAGAAAATGATCACAAAACGTATACGGCAGAATAACACAAGGAACCGGGAAAATCCAAGCCGGAGAGTCAGACGATCGGCGGCCCGCCACAAAATCCTTGACTTGCCCACTCCGCCGGGGTAGAAACGCCTGTAAAAACAGCGAGGTAACAAATCGATGGACACCTTCCGGGAAGAAGTCAAGGAACTGCAGATCGGCATCAAGATCCGCCGCCTGCGCCAGGAGCGGCGGCTGACCCTGCAGGATATTGCCGAAGCGACCGGCCTGTCCAAGCCGCTGCTCTCGCAGATCGAAAACGAGCAGGTCATCCCGCCCCTCTCCACCCTGCTGCGCATCGCCAAGGCATTCAAGGTGCAGTTGCAGACCTTCTTCCAGGAAGAAGGGAGTAGCGAAAAGTGCATCCTGGTACGGGCCGGCGAAAGCCGCCGGCTCCCCCGGCGGCCGAACCTGGAAGGCGCCCTGCCGCCCTACACCTACCATTCCCTCGCCTACGGCAAGAAGCACCGCAACCTCGAGCCGTTCCTGGTCGAATTCGAAGCCCGCCAGTGGAGCGAGGAACTGCGGGTCAGTCACGAGGGGGAGGAGTTCCTCTTCCTGCTCGAGGGGGAACTGGAGCTGCACTACGGGGAGAAGGTGATGACCATGGGGCCCGGCGACTCGGTCTACTACGACTCCTCCGAGCCGCACGGCTACGTGGCCAAGGGGGAGGTGCGGCCGCGGGCCGTGGCGGTGCTCTTCTCGCGCAGCAGTTGACTCCGACTTGACATCCCGGCCGCCTTCTCTAATCTTGATATTGCATTCCCCAAAAAGGAGACAAAACCATGGCGAAGAAGAAGATCGGTGTTGTCCTGTCCGGCTGCGGCGTCTATGACGGCAGCGAAATCCACGAGGCGGTCATCACCCTGCTGGCCATTGACCGGGCCGGCGCCGAGGCGGTCTGCATGGCTCCCGACATGGAGCAGATGCATGTGGTCAATCACCTCACCGGCGAGGTAGCCGGCGGCGAGAAGCGCAACGTGCTGGTGGAGTCGGCCCGCATCGCCCGCGGCAAGATCAGAAACATCAAGGAGGTCACGGCCGGCGACGTCGACGCCCTCATCTTCCCCGGCGGCTTCGGCGCCGCCAAGAACCTCTGCGACTTCGCCGTCAAGGGTGCCGCCTGCGACATCCAGCCGGAGGTAGCCCGCCTGGTGCGGGAGGTGGTCAAGGCGAAAAAGCCGCTGGCCGCCATCTGCATCGCCCCGGCCCTGGTTTCCCGGGTGCTCGGCAACGAGAAGCTGGCCCACAAGCTGACCATCGGCTCCGACGTCGATACCGCCAAGGCCCTGGAGGCCATGGGCTCGACCCATGAGGCCTGCCCGGTGAGCGAATTCATCGTCGACCGCGAGAACAAGCTCATCTCCACCCCGGCCTACATGCTGGCAGGGCGCATCAGCGAGGCGGCCGAGGGGATCGAAAAGACGGTCAGGGCCCTGCTCGAAATGGCATGAACACCCCCGCAACTTCATCCTCTGAAAGACGCGAAGGCGGACCGCACGGTCCGCCTTCTTTTTTCCTCATCCAATCGGTCCCGGTCCCAGCCAATGCGGTGGTCCGCCATCAGGAACTGCAGGCTTCCATTCCTGTGCTAATCTCTTTTTGAAACCTATCATGCCACGCCCGAAAGGAGTCGACGATGAAGACCGAACCGCAAAAAGAGCATCAGTGGCTGCAGAAGCTGGTCGGCGTGTGGACGTTCGAAGTCGAGGCGACGATGGAGCCGGGCAAGCCTCCCGAGCATTTCAAGGGGACCGAGAGCGTTCGGTCCATAGGGGGTCTCTGGATTGTGGCCGAGGGTCAAGGCGAGATGCCCGGCGGCGGCGCCGCGACGACGATAATGACGCTCGGCTATGACCCGCAGGAGAAGCGGTACCTGGGCACGTGGGTCGGGTCGATGATGACCCACCTCTGGCTGTACGACGGCGCCCTCGATGCAGCCGGAAAGGTGCTGACCCTCGACACCGAGGGTCCCAATATGGCCGCCGAGGGGAAGATGGCGAAGTTCAAGGATGTGATCGAGCTCAAGAGCGACGACCACCGGGTGCTGACATCGCACATGCTGGGCGATGACGGGAAGTGGCACCACTTTATGGCGGCGAACTATCGACGGCAGAAGTAGCTGAACGCGCGCTGCGAACTGCTGAAAGAGCGAGGTCATGTTGGCGAGGGCGAGCGCTTGGACTGCAAGCTCTTATCCACCCCGAAAAGAGCGTTTCAAAGGCCGTTCGATCTGTCTGGGCCGCCCAAGCTCATGATGCCGGCGCTTGGCGGCGCAGTCCTTCCAGATCGAGGCGCTCGGTACCCATCGCCACCTGGCCGTCCGGCGTGCGCGGCCAGCTCTCACGCGGCCGGTCCCAGTACAGCTCCAGGCCGTTGCCGTCCGGATCGCGCAGGTAGAGGGCCTCGCTGACTCCATGGTCGGCAGCGCCTTCGAGGGGGATCCGGGCGGTCTCCAGACGGCGCAGGGCGTCGGCCAGGGCGGCGCGGGTCGGGTAGCGAATAGCGACATGGTAGAGCCCCGTCGTGCCGGGAGGGGGCGGGGAACCGCCACGGCTCTCCCAGGTGTTGAGACCGAGGTGATGATGGTAGCCGCCGGCCGCAACAAAGGCGGCGTCGCTCCCCAGGCGCTGGGTCAACTCGAATCCGAGAACGCCGCAGTAAAAATCGAGCGCCCGTGGCAGGTCCGCGACCTTGAGGTGGACGTGCCCGATGGTGACGCCGGGATCGATGGGTCCGAGGGCCGGGCTCCCGCTCTCGTCGCGGGGGGATTTGGTCGGAGTCATGGTTCTACTCCTGTCACGGAAGATTCTCTTCATTTTACCACTGCCAGCGCCAGGTCGAGGCCGACAAAGCCATTGGCCACGGCCTTGCCGGGCCAGGCGGCAGACGGCCTCCGGGACCGGCTCGGGTACCCGAATATCCGAAACTCTAATCTGACGCCGCAGACCCTCCAGGAGAGTTGAGGCGATCGAGAAGCCGCAGGAAGTGTCGGGACAGCACCGGATTCAGTTGGCTCCCGGCGCCTTCGCTGAGGATGCCGGCGATCTTTCCCATCTCCATCGCCCCCCGATACGGTCTCTTGGTGCGCAGAGCATCAAAGACATCCGAGACGGCCGTCATCTGGCTGCAGAGATTCTGCTGCCAGTCCCCACCGACGCTCGGATAGCCACGGAAATCGAATTGCATGTGGTGCTCGTAGGCAGCGATCACGGCGATGCGCGGCACTCCCGGATTCTCCAGGAGATAGCGGGCGCCGAGGAGGGGATGCCGCCGCATGATCTCCCATTCCGCATCGTCCAGCCTCCCTGGCTTCTCCAGGACTTCCGCCGGTATGAAGAGCTTGCCGATGTCATGGAGGAGGGCGGCGACCCCGATATCCTGGAGAAGCGACTCCTCGACCCCCAGAGTCATGGCCTGGGCGACGGTGAGGATGCAGACGTTGGTGGAGTGGGTAAAGGTGTAGTCGTCGTCCTTGCTGCGCAACGGCCCCAGGGCCAGCAGCGGGTCGGCAATTTCCCGGACAACGTCGACGAAGGAGGAAACGATTTCGAAGATACCGACGACCTTCAGTTTACTGCGGCGGCGGGACACTTCATAGATTTCCATGAGCTTCGCCCGCTCGTCGGCATGGATATCGCCCAGTCCGGAGATCTCGCGGCGGGCCGCCGTTTCGCTTTCCCCCCGTGAGAAGCGCACCTCCACCTTGCCCAGGCGAACATGGTCGGTGGAGAAGCTGTTTTCCCCGCCGTGCCGGGAAAGTGTACGGACGAGCCCGATTACTTCCTGCCGGGTGACGCCGCGCCGGACCTTCAGGTGTCCAATCCCCCGCGCGCGCAGTCCCTGGGCGAACCGTTCGAGCGTCGGGCTTTGCTCGAGGGGGCGCCCTTCGAAGATCAACTGATTGCCGATCAGAACCAGGGAAATCTCCTCCCTGTCGGCCAGCAACCCTTCCGCCTCGGTGAGGGCGTGCGCACAGTGTCGCGCCACCTGCGGGTGTCCCGCGGCATAAAGAAAGGCATTGGCCGAAGCGGTCGCCAGATGGTGCAAGAGGTTTGGCAGGGCGGCAGGCGGAACGTTCATAAGGCAGTGGCTTCCCCCTGATTTTCCCGGCAGGCCAACGCGGCCAGCCCGGCCTGTCCGGACTGGACGAGTTTGCGGATCACTTCCCTGGTCGACTCGGCCGGATAGCAGCCGAGGGAACGCGCAGCTTCCATTCGCAGCTTTTCACAGTTCCTGGAGAAAAGGAGATTTCTCGTCCACAGAAGTTTTTCGATTTCCGGCAGCGCCTCGGGATTGCCGAGATGTCCCAGCGTGCGGATGGCGACGATCTTGAACTCGAGATCGGATCCGGACATCCCCTTTCGGCGAAGCAGTTCCAGTATTTTTTCGAATACCTTGCGGCTTCTGCTCCTTTCCGCCAGTTGCAGGGCCATCAGCTGCCGTTCCCGGCCCTGCTGGCACAAATCCTCCAGCAGAAGCCGGTCGGCCTCCGCCGAACCGAAATAAAGAAAAGTCTTCAGCAGTTCCTGGCGGACGCGGACATGCGGGTGAGTCAGCAGGCCATGCAGCGGACGAAGGATCTCGGGGTCGCCGAGGCTGCGCAGGATGAGCACGAGATTGCGCACCAGGTGCCAGCGCTCGTCGGTCAGCCGGGCAATAGCCGGCCCCCTGACCGCCTCGCCGAGGTCGATCAGGGTTTCGATGAGAAAACGGCGGAGGGAAATGTTCGGTTCCTCGGCGAGCCGGTCCAGCAGCGGTTCCACGAACGCCGGTCCGACCGCGCGGATCAGGCACCGTATCTCCGGGTGCTTTCCCTTTCCCCAGAGGGCAGAGCCGTCGATCACCGCCCGCACGAAGTCGGCTCCCTCGAAGAGGGTCAGGACGTCGCCGGCCGCCGGGACGCCCTTCATCTCCTGCATCCGGCCATGGATCGCGGCGAGGAAGGAGAAGTCCCCAACCTCCAGGAAATAACCGCAAAGATCCCCGAGATTGCGGGCCGACGCGGCGCCGGCTTCCGGTTCCTCTTCCGTGGGGATCGATTGCATCACCTGCAGGATGACGTTGCAGAACTGCAACTCGAGCGGATGACCGGCCAGCGACTTCTTCAACTCTGCGATTTCCGGGTCTTCCGGGCCGGAAAAGAGGTCTCGCCACCATGGCGTCGAGGGTTTGCCGATAGCTGTCGGGCACGAAGTCGGCGGAGCGGTTCGCCCCGAAGAGGGCTTTCCACTGCTCGATTTCACCTTCGCTGACGCGACTCTCCCCGGTGACCTTTCCGGAGTTGCCGAGGGCACCCGACGGGCGCGACAATCTCTGCAGCAGCCCCCAGACGGAACCGGCAATCTCCGCCTCCTCCGCATTGACCTCGGCCAGTGCCTCGAGAATGCTTTCCGCGGAAAGGCCGCTCGTGAGTTTTTCCGCCGCATCCCCGTGGAGCGGTGCGATCTTGAGGGTACTGCGCAGAAACTGCCGCCGCAGATCGGGGTTGAGCGCGTTCACCAGGGCACTCAGCTTCTCCATGGGGGCTTCGCCGTTTTCCCCAGCCTTGCCGCTGCCGGTGGCGCGAAGAAAGGAGGCGATCACCCCTTCATAGTTCTCTCCATGGCCCGGCTCATCGGCCCGGCTGTTCAGCCAGGCAGCGAGAATTTCGGGATCGAGCGAGCCGGGGGGCATCCGCTCTTCGCCGGCGGCGTCGAGGCTTCCCGTCATCAGCCCCTGGGCAAAGGCCTCCCAGAAGAATGCGGACTCCTTCTCCTCTGCATCTCCGGCCGGTTTTTCAATCCGCTCCTCCTCGGTGATGCGGAAGCTGTCGTAGCTTACGCTGCGCACCGTGATGTTGCATACTCCCGCCTCGACCATCAACTGCTCGAACTGTGCCTCCCCGCGGAAAGTTTCCTTCGGCCGGGAAAGAATGCCGTTGAAGAGGAGAAGTTCCTCTTCCGAAGTCGCCCCGTCGAAGGTGACCACGGCGATGCCACTGTCGAACAGGGCCGTGGCGAGGTCACGATAGACGGGATTTCCCTTGTCGAGAGAAGTATCGCCGACCAGCAGCGCATCCCGGGCAACCCCCACGGTCAGTTCCTCACCCGGTGGCAGCAGGTCACGAAGCTGCTCGAGTGCCTTGGCCGCGGATCGGGTGAGGATGGGATGATTCCGCGGATAGGCGGCAAAATGGCGCCGTGAGATGTTCAATTGGATGAGGAAATCCGACAGGACCCTGGTATCCAGCCCGAGGCCGTCGTTCTCCGGAAATGACTGACTCAATCAACCCCCCGTAAAACCAGAATTCATCGAAACAACGTTAACTTAACCCCGGCATTCAGGTCAATGCCAAATTGGCCGGCATGCACTGAGCGGCAAGGCCGCCTCCCTGCCTTCAAACGCCAGGGGCGGTGCGCCCGAAGACAAGGAGGAGGAGGAAGAGGACGGCTACCTGGACCAGCCAGCCGACTAGACAGACACCCACCGCCCGTCCCGTCCCGGAGTAGTCGAGCGCCTGGCGGACGGCAATGACCATTGCGACCAGCATCCAGACGGCTGCAATCAGGGTGACA
>Ga0256865_1000080_pt1 | contig 34538 bp, 30 predicted proteins | sample RVTome_14_FD_187337 | JGI IMG/M metagenome (GOLD analysis project Ga0256865, IMG submission 187337) | Soil microbial communities from uranium-contaminated site in the Upper Colorado River Basin, Wyoming, United States - RVT145D125 HiSeq ... | reverse complement strand
CATCCGGCTCGCGCTGATACTGCTCGCGGGGTCGCTTTTCGGAGTACAGCTTGGCGCGATCGGCACGACCTATGTCAAGCCCTCCGTCATCAAGCTCGTGATGGCCGCGATCATGCTGATCGTCGCGGTGAGCCGGGGACTCGTCGCGCCGGTTTACCTGGCGCAACTCGGGGTCATCGACCTCGGCGGGGCCATGATGAGATGGCTGCCCATGCTGAGCTTTGCATTCATGGTGCTTGCCTTGTGCGTGGGTGGATTCATCATCGCCGGCGCGATGCTGCGCGGGCACCGGGCGATGCTGCTCCAGGGCAAGCCGCAGGCCGTGGAGATCAAGTGACGCGGGTGCTCTAGGGAACGGCGCGCGAGGAAGCCCGCGGTTCGCCGTTGGGCAGCTCGTCCTGGCATTCCCGGAAGATGCGCACGGTGCAGTGGCGGCAGATCTCCGAATCGAGGCGGCGGTAGATCGCCGACACCGGGCGCGTCTTTACCGGGAAGATGTTCTCCTCGGGAATGTCCTCCAGGTAGCCGCCGCGCTTGAGGAACGCGCGCACCGCGTCCTTCATGCGGTAGAAGTAGAGCCCGCCCCCCATGCGCTTGCGGCGCCGCGCCTCGTGCGCGAGCATCTCGGCGCCGGCCATGTCCACAAAGTTGATCCCGCTCGCGACGATGAGCACGTGCTTCTGCCGGGGATCGAATCTGTCGATCTCCTCGAGATGTCGCTGCACATGGTCGACCGCGCCGAAGAAGAGCGAGCCGTTGACGCGCACCATTTTCAACTGCGGGCAGTCGGGCAGCCCGCTGTCCGCGGTGAAGTGGTAGCTGTCGGGGGCCGGATCGGGCTTGACGTCCAGCAGGAGCGGGCGCGATGTCCGGGTGAGATAGATCATCAGGGACATCAGCACGCCGGCGTAGATCGCGAATTCGAGGTCGCCAACGAGCACCGCGAAAAACGTGATCGCCATCACCACCGTTTCCTGGCGGCTGGTGCGGAACACCGCGCGAATGTACGCCGCGTCGATCAGGCTGTAGGCGACCATGAACAGTATGGCGGCCATCACCGCGAGGGGAAGGTAGGCAACAAGCGGCGCCACCAGCAGCAGCACCGCGACGAGAAACACGGCGGAGAGGGCCGCCGCCAGCGGCGTGCGGGCGCCGGCTTCGTAGTTCAACCCGCTGCGGTTGAACGAGCCGCTGCTTGCATACGCGGAGAAAAAGCTGCCCACGACGTTCGACAGCCCCTGGCCGATGAATTCCTGGTTGCCGTCGATGCGCTGGCCGGACTTGACGGCGATCGAGCGCGCGATCGACACGGCCTCGGTGAGTGCCAGTATGGTCACGGCAAATGCGACGGGAATGGTCTTCTTGAGCGTGTCGGCTGTCAGGTCCGGATACGAGAGGGCGGGCAGGCTCCCCGGTACCGCCCCGACGGTGGCGATGCCCGTTGTCGCATTGCCGAAAACCTGGTCGAGCGCGACGGCGCACGCCGTGCCGAAGACCATGGCCGTGATCATGTAGGGAAAGGCCGGGAAGAAGCGCCGGGAGGCGATGGCCGAAGCAAGCGTTACCGCGCCGACCGCCGTTACATACGGGTTGATCGTGCCGGCCGCCAGCGCCAGGTGATGCCAGGTGGCGGTGAACGAGGCGCCGCGCGGAATGCCCACTCCGAAGAAGTTATTGACCTGCGCCGCGACGATGAGGCACGCGGCGCCTGCGGTAAAGGCGACGATCACCGTATGCGAGATGAAATTGACGAGCGCGCCCATGCGCGCGAGACCCATCGCGAGCTGAAAGAGGCCCGTGAGAAAGGTGAGCGTCAGCACGAGCTTGATGTACTCGGGCGAGCCGGGTATTGCCAGGGTGCTGATGCTGGCAAAGACGAAGATCGAGATGACGTTGGTGGGGCCCGACACGAGATGCCACGATGAGCCGAACAGCGCCGCGATGATCGCCGGAACGATGGCCGCATAGAGGCCGTATTGCGGCGGCAGCCCGGCGAGCGTCGCAAACGCGACGCCTTGCGGGAGCACGACAACGGCTCCTATGATCCCCGCGAGCGCGTCGGCCCGCAGTGTTTCGCGATTGACCTGCGGCCACCAGCGCAGGAGAGGGAATGCGCGGATCGCCCAGGCGCGGGGGCCGCGCGAGGACGGTGTCACGCCGTGACCGGGAATGAATTCATGCGGCGATTATCCGGCACGCCGCGCTCCGGTGGCAACGCGCCGCCGGGAATTTTTGGGTTATAGTCCGGTGCCGAAGCCCATTGAGAAGAAGGCCCGATGATGAACATTTCCAACCTCATGGCAGGCGCGCTGGCGGCAATGTCCATTGCCTTTGCTCTCCCTGTCTTCGCTGCCGAGACCGGAGATGCGGCGATGGGCGCCGAGAAGAAATCGATGTGCGCCGGGTGTCACGGCATTCCCGGCTACCATACCGTGTATCCCGAGGTATACAAGGACCGCTCACCCCTTACGGCGTCTTATGCTTGAATTCGCACAGGTCACGGATCATGCATGAGGGGCACCGCGGCTTGCGCGCGGTGCAGACGTAACGCCCGTGCAGGATCAGCCAATGGTGCGCACCAAGCCGGAACCCGTCCGGCACGACCTTCATGAGCTTCTGCTCGACTGCCAGCACATCCTTGCCCGGCGCGAGCCCGGTGCGGTTCGAGACCCGAAAAATATGGGTGTCCACCGCGATCGTCGGCTCGCTAAACGCCGTGTTGAGTATGACGTTCGCGGTCTTGCGCCCGACGCCCGGCAGGCGCTCGAGCGCTTCGCGCGTGCGCGGCACCTCGCCGCCGTGTTCCCTCACCAGCAGCTTGCACGCCTCCCAGAGATTCTTCGACTTGGTGCGGTAGAGACCGATGCGCCGGATTTGGCGCTCGATTCCCTTGCGTCCCAGGCGCACCATCGCGGCAGGCGACGGTGCAGCAGCGAAGAGCCCCGGCGTCGCAAGGTTTACGCTCTTGTCGGTCGCCTGCGCCGAGAGTATGACCGCCACCAGCAGCTGGTATGGCGTGGAGAACGCGAGCTCGCTGCGGGGATCCGGGTTCGCCGCCCGCAACCGCTCGAACAGGCTTTGTATGGACGAAGGCTTCACGCTGGGGCGATTTGCCGGTCGGGAAAGCAGCGAATTCTACCCGGTTTCCGCGTCGTTAAACGGCGGAGGCTTGCCGGGGCTGCGCCGGCGATCAGGAATGTGAGCGCAGCTGCACGGGCGCCGGCCGCGGCCAAGCCGTAACGACTTCACCGTAAAGGCGCTGAGGCGAAAAGAAATTCACGCAAAGGGAAAAATCCTTTGCGCACTCTCTGCGCCTCTGCGTCTCTGCGGTTAAATCTTCAGCGGCTTCGGGCGCGAAGGCGCTGGCGGGCGCGTTCCATCACTCTGGCGATCGTCGCGCGTTTGCGGCGCTCGTTGGCCCTGGCGGCCGAGGCCGCCATGCGCTCCTGTCGATCGCGCTCCAGGCGCCTCTCTCGCGCCAGGTAACGCTGCTTGTAGCGGGCAGCGCGTTGCAGCGAATTCTCCTGCCCGGTCGGCATTGCAGCCTCGACCATCGCGATGCAGTCGACGGGACAGACCGGCAGGCACAGCTCGCAACCGGTGCATTCCGCGGCGATCACCGTGTGCATGACGTTCACCGCGCCCACAATCGCGTCGACGGGGCAGGCCTGGATGCACAAGGTGCAGCCAATGCACGCCGGCTCGTCGATTCTGGCGACGGCGGGCGGCTCGTAAACGCCGTGCAGGGGCGTGACCGGACGCCCCGTCAGTTCTGCGAGCGCGCGCAGCGTCTCGGACCCGCCGGGCGGGCAGCGGTTGATATCGGCGCGTCCGGCGGCGACTGCCTCCGCATAGGGGCGGCAGCCCGCATATCCGCACTGGCGGCACTGCGTCTGCGGCAGGAGGGCGTCGATGCGATCGGCGAGCGCGTCCATCGTTAGAACTCTAACCGCCGATGAACGCAGATGCACACAGATTATTCAGTTATTGAACCGCCAAGGCGCCAAAGGAAGCAGAAGCTGAGACACGAAGGACACCAAGGACACGAAGGTTGACCGATCATGAAAACCGGGCACCGCACGACGATTGACAACGAGAGACACGAATACTCATACTGCCGCTGACTGGAAGCACGTACAAGAGAACAAGCAGGCGCCGCCCGAGGTGGCGAGTCGTCATCCCGGATGAGAGCGCGACTGTCGTCGCGGCGGCGCGGATCGGGCGGGATTCGGGGCGAGGAAGACCGGGCGCCGGCTGTGCGAATCCTGGCTCGGCACCGGGATTTACGCAGCTAGGGAGGAGGCGCACATGCTTCGCAGACTGCTGGTAGCGATCGTTGTTCTGTTTCCTGTGGCGGGTTACGTCTCGGCCCAGGCGTTTCCCACGCGTCCCGTCACGCTGGTATCCCCGTATCCGCCAGGCGGCGCGGCCGATCTTACGGCCCGGCCGCTCGCCCCGGCCCTGGAGAAGGTCCTGAAGCAGCCCGTGATCGTCGTCAACCGCACGGGCGCCGGCGGCGCGGTGGGCACCCAATTCGTGTCGCAGGCCCCGGCGGACGGCTACACGTTGATCATCACCGTATTCTCCATCTGCACGATTCCGGAAGCCGACCGCGTGGCGGGCCGCAAGCCGCGCTTCACCCGAGAGCAGTTCGTTCCAATCGGCCGGCTGAATGCCGATCCGCTGCTCCTGATCGTGCACCCGAGCACGCCGTGGAAGACCGTGAAGGCGCTGGTGACCGACGTCAAGCAGCGGCCGAACGAAATTCTCTTCGTCTCCGCCGGGCCCTACTCGGTCGCCCACATGGGGATGGAGGTCTTCCAGCAGGCGGCCGGAATGAGGTTTCGCCACCTGCCGACCACCGGGGGCGGCCCGGCGATGACCGCGATCGTGGGCGGACACGCGTTCGTGTCGGCGCTGTCGACCGGGGCAGTCACCCCGCAGGCGAAAGCGGGGAAGCTCCGCATTCTCGCCAACACGGGCGCGAAGAGGCTCGCCGCCTTTCCCAATATCGCCACATTGAAGGAGCTCGGTCACGACGTGGAGGTCTACCTGTGGGTCGGGATGTTCGCGCGCAAGGAAGTGCCGGCCAACGCGCTCAATGTCATCCGAAAGGCAGTGAAGCAGGCTGCGGCAGATTCCCAGTTCACGAACGCGTTGAGCAAGATGCAGATGCCGGCCGACTATATGGACGCGCCCGAGTTCCAGGCATGGTGGGACAGGGACTGCGCCAGGCTTGCCGGCGCCATCCGGCGCATTCCGCAGCCCAAGTAGCCCGGGCGCCCCCGGGGGAATGAAAGGCCGAGCGTGCGGTCGATGACGATCGACCAGGTAGCGGGAGCATTCTTCGCGGCACTCTCGCTCTTCGTCCTCTGGGAGACCCGCAAGATACCCTTTGGTTTTCTGGCCGAGCCCGGGCCGGGCGCGATGCCGACGCTCCTCGCCTTCACGCTGCTCACGTGCAGCATCGCGCTGGTAATCGGAGGGCGCTCCAGTAGACGGGCGGCCGCCGTGCAGTGGACGGAATGGCGGCACGCAGTCTTCATTCTGGGTACCTGCGCTTTCATGGCGCTTGCGCTCGAGCGCCTCGGATACCGCCTCACGATTTTCATCGCGCTGCTCACGCTGGTCAGCGTCCTCGAGAAGAAGGGGTGGATCGCGGGAGTTGTCTTCGCGGGCGGCTTCTCATTCGGCACTTATTATCTGTTCAATGCGCTGCTCAACGTGCCCCTGCCGCTGGGCCCGCTGGGGCTGTAGCCTGCGGTTCTGGCCGGATGGCAAGCGGCAATCCTCGCGCGTGTAACAGGATCGGTTGGCGGGAGCGGCCCTGATGATCGAGATACTGCAGAACCTCTCAGCCGGCTTTGCAACGGCGCTCTCGCCGGACGTGCTGGTGTACGCGTTCGCGGGCTGCCTGGTGGGAACGCTGGTGGGCGTTCTGCCCGGTGTGGGGCCCCTCGCGGGCATCAGCCTCCTCCTGCCCGTCACCTTCGGGCTGAACCCGACCAGCGCCATCGTGTTGCTCGCCGGCATCTACTACGGGGCGATGTACGGCGGCTCGACGACCTCCATCCTGATGCGCATTCCCGGCGAGGCGGCCTCGGTGATGACATGTATCGACGGCTATGCGATGACTCAGAAGGGACGGGGCGGCGCCGCGCTGGCCATCGCTGCGGTGGGTTCGTTCGTAGCCGGGACCTTGAGCATCGTCGCGCTCATGCTGCTCGCGCCGCCGCTTGCCGAGTTCGCGCTCCGCTTTGGCCCGCCCGAACATTTCGCGCTGCTTGTCCTCGGCCTGCTGGTGCTCGCGTACATGACCAGCGGACCGATCACCCGCTCGCTCACCATGGCGTCGCTCGGCCTGCTGCTCGGCATGGTCGGCATGGACACGATGACAGGCTTGTTCCGCTTCGAGTACGGGTTGTCCGAGCTGGGCGACGGCCTCGGCATCGTGCCGGTGGCGGTCGGCCTCTTCGGAATTTCCGAGATCCTGCTTTCCGCGGGGCGGGCGACAAAGGTCGAGGTGCGCGCGCCCCGCCTCAGGGAATTGCTGCCCAACCGGGAGGAATGGCGGAGAAGCGTCGGGCCGATGGGCCGCGGCACCGTCCTGGGATTTCTCATCGGGATCATTCCGGGACCGGGCCACATCATCTCGTCGTTCGTCTCCTACTCGATCGAGCGGCGCATTTCCAGGCATCCGGAGCGCTTCGGCCAGGGCGCCGTCGAAGGCGTCGCCGGCCCCGAGTCGGCGAACAACTCGGCCACGTCCGGCGCGTTGGTGCCGATGCTTGCGCTGGGCCTGCCCTCGGGTGCGGTGCCGGCCATCATGCTCGCGGCGATGATGATCCACGGCATTGCCCCGGGCCCCTTGCTCATCCAGGAGCAGCCCCAACTCTTCTGGGGCGTCATCGCGAGCATGTACGTGGGAAATGCCGTGCTGCTCGTCCTGAACCTGCCCATGGTCGGGCTCTTCGTGAATGTCCTGCGGGTTCCGTATTCGTACCTGTATCCGTCGCTTCTTGCCTTCGCGACGCTGGGTGTGTACGCCGTGAACAACAGCGTGGTGGATGTGTGGATCATGGCCGGCGCAGGAGTCGTGGGCTACATCCTGCGAAAGCTCGACTACGAGATCGCCCCGATCATCCTGGGGCTCGTGCTTGCTCCCATGCTCGAGCTCAATTTCCGGCAGTCGCTCGCCATGTCGGCTGGAAGCTATTCAATCTTCTTCACGCGCCCGATTGCAACCACCATGTTGCTGATCGCGCTCGCGCTCCTGCTGCTGGGCATGCGCGCCCTCTTCGTCGGGCCCGCGGGCTCGCGCGGGCTCTCGGCCCTCGAGACCGCCGCCGGGCCGGAACAGAAACAGCTCTAGAACGCCGTTCTCCGGGACTCGACGCGAACGGCGGGCGCTCCGCCCTTCGTCCTCGACCGCTGATGCGGGTGTCATCCGCTGTCGTCACCTGCGGCTTATATCGGGTTTTCGCAAAGCGCGCGAACGCACTCGGTCACCAGCTTCGGTCCCTGGTAGATGAGCCCCGTGTAGAGCTGCACGAGCTGCGCTCCGGCATCGATCCTGCCCCGCGCGTCGTCCGCGCTGAGGATTCCGCCGACCCCGATGATCGGCACTTCGCCGCCGAGAGCGCCGGCGAGCTGCCGGATGACGGTAGTCGCGCGGGGCGCGAGCGGCGCACCTGAGAGGCCCCCGGGCTCCTCCGCGTTCGCGACGCCCGCGACGCGATCGCGCGCGGTGGTGGTATTGGTCGCGATCACGGCCTCAACCGAATGCCGGCGCAGCGCATCAGCGATCGCGCGCACTTGCCCGGCATCGAGATCCGGCGCGATCTTGACTGCCAGCGGCACATGCTTCCCGTGCGCGTCAGCAAGCTGCCGCTGCTCCGCTTTCAGCGCGCCCAGCAGCTGATCGAGCTCGTCCGCCCGCTGCAGCTCCCGCAGGTCCTCCGTGTTGGGCGAGGAGATATTGACGGTGATATAGCTCGCCAGGGAATAAACCTTGCGCAGGCACGCGACATAATCGTCGGCTGCGCGCTCCATCGGAGTATCAGCGTTCTTCCCGATATTGATGCCGAGCACCCCGCGGTACGCCGAGCTGCGCACGTTCTCAACCAGCCGATCCACGCCGTCGTTGTTGAAGCCGAGGCGGTTGATCACCGCTTGCGCTTTCGGCAGTCGAAACACGCGCGGTCGAGGATTGCCCGGCTGCGCGCGCGGTGTCACCGTGCCGATCTCGATGAAACCGAACCCGAGGCGCGCCAGCGCGTCGATGAAATCGCCGTTCTTGTCGAGCCCGGCGGCAAGCCCGACCGGGTTCGGGAAGTCGACTCCCATCACATGGCGCGCGCAATGCGCGGGTGCGGGCCTCGACCGTGGCGGAAGGCCGGCCCGGTCGAGCAGCTTCAGGCCCTTAAGCGTGAAGCGATGCGCGGTCTCTGCGTCGAGCGCGAAGAGCAGCGGGCGCAGGAGCCGATATGACATGGCGCTATTCTAGCGCCAGCGTTCCCGGTGCAGAGTTCCGAGTCAGGAGTTGAAGGTTCTAGGCGTGGTTCGTGTCTGCACCCTGGACCTGGAGCTCCGGAGGCCGGCGAGCCGGATCGTTCGCGGAAATCTTCGATGCCGGGTGCGAGCGTTCGCGGGGACCGAGGATGGCGGCGTAGAGCAGCACGATTACAGTCCAGCAGATGAGCCCCGTCCAAAGGTTGTGCGAGAGGAAGTGCGCGCCCTGCGCAACTCGCGCCGTGCCCAGTAGAAGCCCGGCCAGAATCCCGGTCCACAGCCCCGCGCTCGCGAGCCGAGGGCGTTGCAGCGCGTAGCCTGCAAAGTAGAACGCAAGCAGGCAGAATCCCGTTGAGGCGTGTCCGCCCGGAAAGCAGTGACCCAGCTCGAGCGGCGCCGCCGCCGTTTCAAAAAGTCCCAGATGCGGGGCATATCCACCGTACGCGGCAAGATCGTAAGGGCAGTAGCGGCTGCTTCCCGCCTTCAGCGCGCTCACGGCCGCCGGCGCGAGCCCGAGCGCGAGCGTGAGATACACCAGAAGCCGGCGCCATTTCCTCAGCGTTGCCGTGAAGAGCGAGACGAGGCAGGTCACGAGGATAATGACGCCGACCACGATTACCAGGTACTTGGCCCACCGGTGCATCACGACGTCCAGAATGAAGTCGTGCCGCAGCGGAAACGTTCCGCTCGCGGCGTCGAAGAATCGGTCGCTGATCTGGCGGTCGAGATCCGTCATCTCCATGAGAAGCAGCCCGAGCATCACCGCCAGGGCGGGTCCCAGATGAAGCACCAGAAAGCTGCACGGCGAGCCGTGGGTCTTGTAGGCTCTCGATGCCAAGGCCGGCCTCAGTTGAGTCGATATTGGCGGCGCGCGTAGAGCTCGTAGGCGAGCTGGAACAGGCCCGCCGCGTCGCGCACACCGTCTTCGTTTTCGGGCGCCGGCTCCTGAATGTTGCGGGCGAGGTCGTAATGGAGCGTCGCGCGGCTCTTGCGGAAGCCCAGCTTCGAGAGGCGGTCATCGACGAGGAGCCCGACGTCGCGATTATGGTTGAAGGGCACGCCCCGGCCGCCCGTCTCGGGGAGGAGGGCATCGCGCCCGAAGAAGGTGCTGTCGTAAGAAATGTTGAGCAACCCGAGTACTGTGGGTGCGACATCGAGCTGGCTCACCACGGAGTCTATTTTGCGCGGGACGATGTGGCCGGGGCTATAGACGAGGAACGGTATCTCGTAGGAGTGGACTGGAATCTCTTCCCGCCCGTAGACGCGCGCGCCGTGATCGGCGACGATCACGACGAGCGTATCCCCGAACCAGGGCCGTGCCTGCAGCGCTTCCATGAAGTGGCCGATGGCATAGTCCGCATAGCGCACGCCTGCTTCGCGCCCGCCGCCTTTCGGCGGGACGCCTGCGATGCCTTCAGGGAAGGTGAAAGGCTTGTGGTTGGAGGTGGTCATCACGACTGAAAATACGCGCTCGCCGCGGGCCACCTGCTCGTCGTAGATCCGCAGAGCGTTGCGGAAGAGGTCTTCATCGCTCACGCCCCAGATGTTGCTGAAGCGAGGATCCTCCATGTCGGTGCGGTCCACGACGCGGTAGCCGTTATGCGAGAAGAAGTAATTCATGCTGTCGAATGTTCCATGGCCGCCATAGATGAAGGTCGGCGAATAGCCGTTCCGCTTCATCACGGTCGACCAGTTGAACATCCCTTCGTTGTGATCGCGCTTGATGATGGATTCGGGCGGGACCGGCGGGAACGACGCGGTCACCGCTTCCATGCCGCGGACCGTGCGCGTGCCGGTGGCATAGGTGCGGGTGAACACGAGACTGTCGCGTGCGATGCGGTCGAGGTTCGGCGTGAGGCCCCGCTTGTCGCCATAGGCTCCGACGAATTCCGCACCGAGCGATTCCTCGAGGAGCACGATGACGTGCAGGCGGCGGGTCGGGCCCGGATAGGAGACATGGCGCGCGAGAGGGCTCGGCGCCCCCACCAGAAACTCGGTGTCGGGCTGGGCAACGAGCCGCCTCGCGCGGCGTGCGGCGTCGGCCTCGTCGAGCGTCAGGTAGTACTGCTCGTAGTCGAGCCGGCTGTTCGCTGCCGCGGAGAAAAACGAGTAGATTCCATTCGCCGCGAGCTCGTCCGCGACCCGGTTCGCGCCCGAGCGTCCCGTTTCGCCATTGACCGCGAAGCCTGTTGTGGCAAGGAGAAGCACGACCGCCGCGGCTGGAACCGTTCGGGCTCGAACGCTTTCCCGCGCATCCAGAGCATCGCGAACTGCCGCCCGTGACAGCCATGTCAACGCCAGCGCGAGCAGCGCGGCGGCAACTATGACGCGGCCGACCGGGTAGCTCTCCCAGATGTTCACGAACACCTCGTGCGGATAGATCAGGTATTCGACCGCGACGAAGTTGAAGCGCGCGTTGAATTCATCGAAGAAGTAGTATTCAACGGCGCCGAGGTAGATGAGTCCGAACGCCGTGAGCGCGAGGGCTGCGGGCAGGAGAAGCCCGTGTACCCGCGACCGGTACAGCCTTGTGGGCAGGAGCCAGAGATAGAGCGCGAACGGCGCAGTCAGGTAAACGCAGGTGACGAAATCGTAGCCGGCACCCACGGCGAAGATCTGCGGCATCTCGGCCGCGCTGACCTGCCCGGCATGGAACGCCTTGGCCGTGAGAACGGCTCGGGTCACGGTCGCGGCGAGCCACGCCCAGGCGACAACCAGCCCAAGCAGGGCGTAACGCGTCCTTTGCCGTGCGGGCTTCTTCAAATCGACGCGAAGCCGCATCGCCTCGCGCAATGCGGCAGTTACAGTTCCGCAAGTCATGGGCGCGGTCAGGCGGTGTTGCGCGCGATCCGTCTCTTCTGCCCGCTCTTGCCTGCGAGGGACCGGTCCACGAGCTGTGGAGCGACGGCGTTGACACGCGCGAAAAAGCGCTCCGGCCATCCGATATAGACCTCGGAGCGGCCGTCCTCGATGGCGTTGGCGATCAGGTGCGCAACGGTATCGGGCGGGTCCATGGTCGCGCCAGTCCGCGCGACAAACTCGCGCACGGCTGGGGTGTTCATCGCGGTATCCGTAGTGCGCGGGGCGATGTAGGTGACTGTGACCCCGCTGCCGGCGAGCTCGCGGCGCAGGGCTTCGGAGAAGCCGCGGAGCGCGAACTTGGTCGCGGAATAGGCCGCGAATTTGGGAAACGCGATCGAACCGAACGCGGAGCCGACATTGACGATTTGACCGCTCTCGCGCCGCATCATGCCGGGCAACGCCGCCCGCGCGAGGAGCATCGGGGCGGTCAGGTTGACATCGATCACCTGGCGGATGGCCGCTTCATCTTGCTCGAGGTGGAGCCCGAAGCGCGACAGGCCGGCGTTGTTGACGAGCACGTCGATCGCGCCGAGCGCGCGCTCCGCGCGATCGATGAGATTCGCATGTCCGCTCGGCGCCGAGAGGTCGAAGGGCAGCGCCAGCGCGAAGCCCCTGTCGCTGACGGCGCGCCCCACCACGCTCGCGAGCGCCGCCTCGTTGCGCCCGGTGAGCGCCATGCGGGCGCCGCGGCGCGTAAATTCGCGGGCGAGGCAGTGACCGATTCCCCCGGTCGCACCGGTCAGCAGGACCGCCTTCCCCTTGAGCTTCATAGAGCCGCCTCGTGCAAGCTCGCGGTTCTCAGCCGCCGGCTGTCGAGGGCGCGAAACACATCGCCATAGAGGCGATAGAAAACCCGGGCGCAATGAACAATCGCCGCGCGATCGTGGGGATCGTCCAGCCGATTGACCAGCGATTCGAAGAAGCGCGTGTGGGCAACGTCGAGCTCGCCGTGCGATGACAGATACGTGAAGGCCCCGGGCTGCAATCCGAGCGAGCGCTGCAACGCCCGCGCCGCCTGCAGTGCGACCGCGGTGCTCGTGCCTTCCAGCACGAGCACCATGCCGAGGAAGCCGACGGGATTTCCGCGGGCGATGGTGTCGTAGGCGTACGAAACGAGAAGTTCTGCCGGAAGATCGGGAGTCCCAGTGCGCACCAGGCCAGGATCCGCTCCGCAGGCGCGGATATCGTTCAGGATCCACTCCTGATGGCCGGTCTCCTCGCTGATGTACTCGCCCATGGCTGCGCGCAGCCACTCCAATCGGGCGAGCAGGCGTGCCCCGCAGGCCATGAGCAGCGGCAGCGTGTGCTTCACATGGTGATAGGCCTGCGTAAGAAACTGGACGTAGTCGTTTTTCGTGAGTCTTCCCGCGGCGCCATCCCGGATGAAGGCGATGGCAAGAAGGTCCGAACGCTCGCCCTGCGTGGCGGCCAGCAGTTCATCATAGAATTTCATAGGTCCTTTCCGGGTAGAGAGATTCAATCTGCGAGCCGTAGCGCTCGCGCAGCGCGTGGCGCCGCAGGCGGCCGTTTGCGGTGAGCTCGCCGCGGTCCGCCGAAAACGGTTGGCGCGAACGAATCCAGCGCTGGACGCGCGCGTAGTCGGGCAGCGATGCGTTGACCCGCTCAATGGCGGAGTTCACGGCGATATCGGGCGTCCCGTCTCTCGGGCTGACCACGGCGGCGATCCAGGGGCGCGCCTCGCCGCTGACCCATGCTTGCGCGATCTCGGGCTCCGCGTTGAGCGCGGTCTCGATCCATTCGGGAGATACGTTGCGGCCATAGGACGTGACGAAGAAGTCCTTCTTGCGCCCCTCGAGGTAGACATAGCCGTCGCCATCGACCCGACCGATATCTCCCGTGGGCCACGGCGGGGTGACCGGCGCGCCGGCAGGACAGTAGCCGAGAAACAGGGCGCCTTCGGCGTGGACCTCGCCGTCGCCCGCAAACGAAAGCTTGACGTGAGGGAGGGGGCGTCCGACGCTCCCGTTGCGCTGCGCGCCGGGCCGGTTGAGCGTCAGGACCGACGCACATTCCGACAGGCCGTAGCCCTCGTAGACCGGCAGCCCGAGCGTTCTCGCGTACTCGGGCAAGGCCGGTGCCACGGGTGCGCCACCCACTGCCAGAAAACGCAATGCGGCAGGTGCCGCTGCGCCGCTTGCCACCTGCTCGACCAGCGCCCGGAGCATCTGCGGCACCGTGATGGCTGTCGTTGCCCCCGTCTTGTGAAGGCTTTCAAGCATCCGGTCGGGCTCGACGCCCGCGGCGCCGAGCGTCCCGACGTCCGGCAGCGGAGGCAGCACGCACCGTCCGCCAGCGAGCAGCGTGGCGTAGACGCCTATGTTCTCCAGAAGCGTGGCGAGGGGCAACAGGCTCAAGTGGCGGTCAGCCGCCGTCAGCGCGCAGGCCGCGGCCAGCGCTCCTGCGACGGTGCCGAGTGCCGCGCCGTCGAGGCAAACGCCTTTCGGCTGGCCGGTCGTGCCGGAGGTATACGTGATCTTCGTGGTGCCATGTGGTAAATGCGGCCGATCCGGCAGCACAGCCCTGATCTGCGCCACGCGGCGTCCGAACAGCTCCAGGTCGGGCGCCCGCGCCGAGGGGACGCCATTCCCTCTCAGGAGGCCGAGGAAAAAGTCCGGCCGGTCGGTTACGATCCAGTCGGCTCCAGCCTCCGTGATCGCGTGCCAGTGCTGAAGGGGCGAAAAGAATCCGGGTAGCGGCAGGCACGGCATCCGTCCCGCGAGCAGCGCAAGGTCCACAACGACCCACTCGGGCGAGTTGTCGAGAGCAACGGCTACGACGTGCGGTTCCCTCACGCGAAGTTCCACGGCGGTCTCGCCGATGGCGCCGCTGAGAGCGCGATAGCTGACCGCGCGTTTGTGATCGGCAAGGGCCGGGCGATGCGGATAGGCGGCCGCGCATCGTCCGATCGCCGCGATCACCGGGTGCATGCAGCCTCGCATACCGCGCAAAACGCCGCGGCGACGTTGACCGCCGTCACTACCGGTGAATGGTCGTAGTAAGTTCCCCAACGCGCACGCTCGTCCTCGCTCAGCCGGCCCGCATCGGCGGGCGCCAGCGTGACCAACGGAATCCCGATGCGCCGGAAGCTGTTACGCAGGGCGGGTACGGCGCTGAACACCACCCAGCGACACCCGCGAGCGTAGAGGCACGCCGCGAGATGGACGATCAGGCGCCGCGCATAGCCCGGACGCGAGATGACGAGGTTGCCGACTTCGATGATGTCCATGCGCGCGACCGACGGATCGGATACGGTACCGATCGCAGTCTCGACCGGAGCATCGAGGTAGATCTCGAGAAACAGCCGGTCGGCGGCCGCTTGGCGCAGCCCGCACGCTGCGGCAATCTCCGGGCCATTGCGCAGGACCATGAGCTCAGGCATGAACTGCACGAGATGCGAACCGTAGGCATCCTCGAAGCCGCGCCTGATGAAGTCCTGGACGTCCGGGCGCTCCCGATCGCTCGCGCTGCTGAACGTCCATTGCGTCGCTGCCGCTCCCGGGCGCGCGGGTTGCCCGCTCGGGGCGGAAAACGCTGTTAGTTCCGCGACGGAATCGTCCATGGTCCTGCCTGACGCGCTCCGGGTGCCGGCCGCCGGGCCGACGTTAATCACGAGGCGAGCTTAAGCAGGGACGCGTCAAGAATCCGTCGTGGCGGCGTGAACAAATTGTGAAGTGCGGGCGGATTTAACGAAGGCTGATGCTGAAGGCGGAGCCGCGACCCGGCGCGCTGTCGACTTCGATTGTCCACCCGTAGAGGTCGCATACGCGCTTGACGATGGCGAGACCCAGACCGAAGCCCTCGCGCTTGCTCGCGGCGCGATAAAAGCGCTCGAACAGGCGCCGTAGGTCTCCGGCTGCGATGCCTGCGCCCGAATCCGACACCCTGAGGCGCCCGGCTGCGTAGCTCACCGTGACGAACCCGCGCTCGGTGTGCTGCACGGCATTCCGGATCAGATTGGTCAGCACGATCTCGAGCGCCTGGCGGTTGAGCTGCACGGTCGCGGCGGGCTCGACCTCCATGGTGAACTGCAGTCCCTTGCGCGTCAGCTCCCCCCGGTACGGCTCCGCGGCTTCGCTCACGCATTCGGCCACGGAGACAGTCTCCGAGGCGCCGAGCGTCTGCTCGCGCGCCAGAAACAGCAACACCTGGATCTGCTCCGACATGCGCTCCGCCGCCGTCTCGATCATCTCGACCCGTTGACGCGCCTTCTCCGGCAACGATGAATCCGCGAGCAGCAGCTCGCAGCCCGTTCGGATCGCGGTGAGCGGCGTGCGCAGCTCGTGGCTGGCGTTGCCCGTGAATTCCTGTTCGCGCTGGATCATCCGCCCGATGCGCGCCCGGTAGTCGTCGAGCGCAGCGGCGAGCGATGCCACCTCAGGATCCTGGCCGGGCTGGGTGAGCGGGGGGTGCACCGCTTCCGGTGTCAGCGAGCTGAGCGTTGCCGCGAGGTCGGTGACCTGGCGCGTAAGCCGCCCCGCCAGCCAGTAACCGAGCGCAAGCGCCACCAGCACGACGACACCGAAGGCGATGAGGATCAATTGCTGAAAATCCTGCTCCCGCTGCTGGTGAGGGCCTTCGTCGTAGGCGACCATGAACGTGGTGTCGCCCACGCGCCGCACACGCACATGGCGCTCGTCGGGCCCGCGGCCGACCTCGTGATGTCCCTCCGCCAGCGTGCGCAGGGGCTGCGGGAGACGGGCCTCGTCGCTGGGACCGCGCACGACGTAGTAGGCGAAGTTCGGGCCCGCGGGTTGCGGAAGCGTGGGATCGCTGCGATGGCGCGCGATCAGCGCATCGAGCTCCTCGGTCACGATCTGGTTGACCAGCGCGTCTTCCAGGCGCTCGGATGCGGTATAAAGCACGGCGCCCACGGCGCCGACGACGGTAATGCAGGCGGCCGCGAACACCGCGGCCACTTTGAGCCTCAGCCCGGGCCTAATTATCACTGCGCGCTCCCAGCCGGTAGCCGATGCCGTGCACGGTCCGGATCGGATCGTAGCCGCCCGCGCGCTGCAGCTCGCGCCGCAGCACGTGCATGTGGCTGCGCAGGGTGTCGCTCGTCTCCTGCTCCCCGCCCCATACGCCCGATTCCAGCTCCTTGCGGCTGAATACGCGATCGGGATCGGACATGAGCGCTTCGAGCAGGCGAATGCATTTCGGCGGGAGCTTCAACTCCTGCCCGCAGAAGCTCGCGGTCATGCTCCTGGGATCGAACACCAGATCGCCTACGGTCAGCTCCTCGCGGGAGACGCGCCCGGCGTGGCGCTTGTGCAGGGCAATGAGCCTCGCCTCGACTTCCTTGAGGGCGAACGGCTTCACGAGATAATCATCCGTTCCGCCCGAAAACCCGTTGAGCTTGTCCTGCAGGGTATCGCGCGCAGTGAGCATCAGCACCGGCGTGTCTTTGTGCGCCTCCTCGCGCAGCTTGCGGCAGAGCGTGATGCCGTCCATGCCGGGAAGTCCGAGATCGAGCACGACCGCATCGAACTCGCCGGTCACCGCGAGGTGAAGCCCCGTTACGCCGTCGCCCGCCGCATCGACCGAATGCCCGCGCGCCTCGAGAAAATCATAGAGATTCGCGGCAATGGCCGGATCGTCTTCAATGATCAGTACGCGCACTTGGATCGGTGACCGTAGACCCGTGACCCGCGCCGGTCACTGGTTCGGGGTCACGGTTTTCGAGGCTCCGCGACGGGCTGCCAGCGTCCGTCGATCAAGCCCTGCATCGGCTGGAACTGGACCTTGTAGGCCATCTTGCGGCTCTGCGCGATCCAGTAGCCGAGATAGAGATAGGGAAGGTCGATCTTGCGGCACAGCTCGATCTGCCAGAGGATGTTGTAGGTCCCGAAGCTCGCGCCTTCGACGTCCGGATCGAAGAAGGTGTAGACGGAGGAGAGCCCGTCCTGGAGCTGATCGAGAATGGAGACCATGCGCAGCACCCCGTTCTCGCGAAACTCCACGAGGCGCGTGTCCACATTGCTCTGCAGCAGGAAATGGCGGTACTGCTCGCGGCTGTCCTGGTCCATGCCGCCGCCGGCGTGCCGGCGCGACTGGTAACGCAGGTAGAGCGCGTAGTGCTCGGGGCTGTACTTGAGCTCGAGCAGCTCGGACTTGAGGCCGCCGTGCCGCTTCACGGTGCGGCGCTGCGAGCGCGAGGGCTCGAACTCTTCGGCAAGGATCCGCACCGGGACGCACGCGCGGCAGTGATCGCAATAAGGGCGGTAGGTGAAGGCGCCGCTTCTGCGGAATCCCGCGCGCACGAGCTCGCTGTAGACCGGGCTGTCGATGAGATGACTGGGCGTCGCCACCTGGGAGCGCGCCATGCGGTCGGTAAGGTAGCTGCACGGATAGGGCGCCGTTGCGTAGAACTGCAGTACCGACAGCGGAAAGTCAGTCAAATAGGTCATCGTCGATACGCCACCTTGATGCCGGGTCGCGATAGTTTACCAAGGTTGCGAGCTTTCGGATGAATTCCGTGCGCGGAATCTCCCGGGCGCCGAACCGCGCCAGGTGCTCGGTCGTCATCTGGCAGTCGATCATGCCGTAATCCCAGCGCTCGAGCTGGCGCACGAGATGGGCGAGCGCGATCTTGGAGGCGTCCGCGACGTCGGCGAACATCGACTCCCCGTAGAACATGCGCCCGATCGCGACACCGTAGAGGCCGCCGGCAAGCTTCCCGCCGATCCAGGTCTCGACGCAATGCGCGTGCCCGGCGCGATGCAGCGCGCCGTAGGCGCGGATCATGTCCTGCGTGATCCAGGTGCCTTCCTGGCCGGGACGCGGTGCGGCGGCGCAGCTCCGCACGACCCCCTCGAACTCCGAGTCGGCCTTCACCACGTAGTCACGCCGGGCGATGCGCTTTCGCAACGAGCGCGAGAGCTTGAGCTCGCCCGGGAAGAGCACCATGCGCGGATCCGGGCTCCACCAGAGCACCGGCTGGCCCTCGCTGTACCACGGAAAGATCCCGTGACGGTAGGCGTCGACGAGACGCCCGGGGGCGAGATCGGCGCCTGCAGCGAGGAGCCCGTTCGGATCCGAGAGCGCGTGCTCCACCGGCGGAAAGGGGTCATCGGCGCGAAGCCACGGGATCATCACGCGATTCTACGGCTCGGGAACTCGCGGGAACCGCTATCGCCGCCTGGCGGCGTCCGAAAATATCCTGACGAGCTGCGCCCGGGGCTTGAGCAGGTCCGCGAGGGTCTGGCCGTCAAGCACCTCGAGAAACGCATTGAGAGCGAGCCCCAGCAGCTTGCGCAGCTCGCACTCGGGCGCGATGGGGCAATTGAAGTTGCCTGGCTCGAAGCATTCCACCAGCGCCAGATCCTCCTCCGCGCTGCGCACGACCTCGCCAATGTTGATGGTTTCCGGCGCGCGGGCGAGCCGCATGCCGCCCCCTTTCCCGCGCGTCGTTTCCACGTAGCCCTGCCTGGCCAGGTGATACACGATTTTCATCAGGTGATTTTCCGAAATGCCATAAGCGGTTGCTACGTCGCCGATGGTGGCAAGGCCGCCGGCGCGCTGCCGCGCTCCGAGGTAGATGAGCACGCGCAGCGTGTAGTCGGTAAAGATCGTGAGGCGCATGATCGATTTGGCACGGGCCGACCCGCGGGCCCGGCTGGTGATTGCCTTGAGCACGATTCTGGACCGATTTCATGAAGATGGATGGGAGATACATCTTTTGTTGACCTAGATCAAGCGTGCCCGGCCACTGCCCTTTTAGCGTTCCCCCTGGGTATTCCGCGACGAGAGGGCGGGGGATGGCTTCGGTGCAGTACAAGCAATGGTCGGTGGTGGCCTCGAGCACGATTGCATTCACCGTCTGCTTCATGGTGTGGATGATGTTCGCCGTCATCGGCATCCCCATCAAGGAGACCCTGGGCCTCAACGAAACGCAGTTCGGGATCCTCGTGGCGACGCCGGTGCTCACCGGCTCGCTGATACGCCTGCCGTTGGGCATGTGGACCGACCGCTACGGCGGGCGCATCGTGTTCTTCGTCCTGATGCTGTCGATCATATTCCCGATCTGGCTCATTTCGCGCGCCACCGAGTTCTGGCAGTTCCTCGTGACCGGCCTGTTCGTGGGGGTGGCGGGCGGCTCGTTTACGGTCGGCATCGCTTATTGCGCGCGATGGTTCCCCAGGAACCGCCAGGGCCTTGCCATGGGCATTTTCGGCGTCGGCAATACCGGGGCGGCGGTTACCAAGCTCGTTGCGCCGACCATCGTGGTGGCCTACGGATGGACGATGGTCCCGCAGGTGTATGCCGTGCTCATGCTGGTGACGGCGGTGCTCTTCTGGGTGTTCAGCTACACCGATGAGCAGCACACCGCGGGCGCGTCCCGCGTGACGGTGAAGGAGCAGCTGAGGGCGTTGCAGGACCTCAGGGTGTGGCGCTACAGTCAGTACTATTCGATCGTCTTCGGCGGTTACGTGGCGCTGTCGCTGTGGATGACCAAGTACTACATCTCCGAATACGGCTTCGATATCCAGCTGGCGGCCGTGCTGGCCGCGGGATTCAGCATACCCGGAGGCCTTCTGCGCGCGGTCGGCGGCTGGTTTTCCGACAAGTACGGCGCGCATACCGTCACGTGGTGGGTGCTGTGGATCGGTCTGGTCTGCCTGTTCTTCCTGTCCTATCCCCAGACCGATTTCACGATCCACACCGTGTCGGGCCCCCGGACCTTTCATGTGGGGCTCAATCCAACCGTATTCACCGTCATCATGTTCACCATGGGCGTTGCATTCGCGATCGGCAAGGCCTCGGTCTTCAAGTACATCTCCGATGACTACCCGCATAACATCGGCGTCGTGTCCGGCGTGGTGGGCCTTGCGGGCGGCATGGGCGGATTCATCCTGCCCATCATGTTCGGCGCGCTCGTGGACCTGACCGGCGTGCGTTCTTCCGCCTTCATGCTGATGTTCGGCATCGTCTGGGTGTCGCTGATGTGGATGTACTTCACCGAGGTACGGCCGTTGAGCGCGGCGCAGAGCCGCCAGCATCCCGAGCCCATGCACTTCACCTGAAACGCGCCACAGGATCAATCATGCCAACGGACACAGCGAGAAGTGCCATAGCCGGCCGGGTGCTCGCCATCTGGACACCCGAGGACAAGGCCTTTTGGGAGCAGCAAGGCCGGGCGATCGCCAACATCAACCTCTGGGTCTCGGTCCCGTGCCTCTTCCTCGCGTTTGCGGTCTGGCAGCTGTGGAGCGTGGTGGCGGTAAATCTGCCCGCGCTCGGCTTCAAGTTCACGCCCAACGAGCTTTTCTGGCTGGCGGCGGCGCCCGGGCTTTCGGGGGCCACGCTGCGCATCTTCTACTCGTTCATGGTGCCGATCTTCGGCGGCCGGCGCTGGACGGCGATCTCCACGGCCTCCCTTCTCATCCCCGCGCTCGGCATCGGCATCGCGATCCAGGACCCCTCGACGAGCTATGCGACGCTGCTGGTGCTGGCGCTGCTGTGCGGCTTCGGCGGCGGCAATTTCGCCTCGAGCATGGCGAACATCAACTTCTTCTTCCCCAAGGAGCGCAAGGGGTCGGCGCTCGGTGTGAACGCCGGCTTGGGCAATCTCGGCGTATCGGCCGTCCAGTTCCTCGCGCCGCTCGTCGTGGCTGCGGGCGTGTACGGCCCCCTCGCGGGCGGCGCGCAGACCATCGTGACCGCCGCCGGGCAGCAGGTCACGATTTGGGCGCAGAACGCCGCTTTCGTGTGGGTGCCGTTCATCGTGATATTCTCGATTGCCGCCTGGATCGCCATGCACGACATTGCCGCCGCACGGGCCTCCTTCCGCGAGCAGGCGGTCATCTTCAAGCGCAAGCACAACTGGATCATGTGCTGGCTCTACCTCGGAACGTTCGGCTCGTTCATCGGCTACGCGGCGGGATTCCCGCTGCTCATCAAGTCGCAGTTCCCCGGGGTCAACCCGCTGCAGTACGCATGGCTCGGGCCCCTGGTGGGCGCCGTCGTTCGCCCCTTCGGCGGCTGGCTTGCCGATAAGCTGGGCGGCGCTGTGGTGACGTTCTGGAATTTCATCGTCATGGCGCTGGCAGTCGGCGGCGTGCTCTACTTCCTGCCCTCGGGCGGCTCGGGCGGAAGCTTCGCCGGCTTCTTCGTCTGCTTCATGGTGCTGTTCTTCACCACCGGCATCGGCAACGGCTCGACGTTCCGCATGATCCCCGTGATTTTCCTGACCGAGCGCACGCACGCGGCGGCGGGCAAGGGCAAAGACGCCGAAGAGCAGGCGGTCAAGGATGCCAACAAGGAAGCGGCCGCCGTGCTGGGCTTCACCTCGGCCTTCGCCGCCTACGGCGGCTTCTTCATTCCGAAGAGCTACGGCACGTCGCTCTCGCTCACGGGCGGGCCGGAGGCAGCGCTCTGGATTTTCGTCGTGTTCTACCTGACCTGCATTGCGATGACATGGTGGTATTACGCGCGCCGCAACGCGGAGATGCCTTGCTAGCGACCCATCACCCATCACCCATCACTCATCGCCGGGGTGCGAAATGAGTCACTTTCTCGACCGCCTGACCTTCTTTGCCCGTGATCGGGAGCGCTTTGCTGGAGGCCACGGCGTGGTCACTCGCGAAGACCGCACCTGGGAGGACGGCTACCGCAACCGGTGGCAGCACGACAAGATCGTGCGCTCCACGCACGGCACTAACTGCACCGGATCGTGCAGCTGGAAGATCTACGTGAAGGGCGGCATCGTCACCTGGGAGACGCAGCAGACGGACTACCCTCGCACGCGCCCCGATATGCCGAACCACGAGCCGCGCGGGTGCTCGCGCGGGGCGAGCTACTCCTGGTATCTCTACAGCGGGAACCGCCTGAAGTACCCGATGGTGCGCGGCCGGCTGTTGAGGCTGTGGCGCTCGGCACGGCAGAGCCTCGCGCCGGTGGAGGCCTGGGCATCCATCGTCGAGGACCCGCAGAAGCTGAAGTCATATCAGTCCGTGCGCGGCCTGGGCGGGTTCGTGCGCTCCTCGTGGGACGAAGTGAACGAGCTCGTGGCCGCGGCCAACGTCTACACCGTTAAGCGCCACGGTCCCGACCGGGTGATCGGCTTCTCGCCGATCCCGGCGATGTCGATGGTGTCGTACGCCGCCGGCAGCCGCTATCTGTCGCTCATCGGCGGCGTGTGCATGAGCTTCTATGACTGGTACTGCGATCTCCCGCCCTCGAGCCCGCAGACCTGGGGCGAGCAGACCGACGTGCCGGAATCAGCCGACTGGTACAACTCGCATTACATCATTGCGTGGGGCTCGAACGTGCCGCAGACGCGCACGCCGGACGCGCACTTTTTCACCGAGGTGCGCTACAAGGGCGCCAAGACCGTCGCCATCACGCCGGACTACTCCGAGGTCGCCAAGCTCTGCGATCTGTGGCTCCATCCCAAGCAGGGCACCGACGCGGCGCTCGCGCTCGCGCTGGGGCACGTGATCCTCAAGGAGTACCACCTCGCGGGCAAGTCGTCATACTTCGAGGACTATTGCCGGCGCTATTCGGACATGCCCATGCTGGTGCAGCTCGTGAAGCAGGGGGACGATTACGTTCCCGAGCGCCTCATGCGCGCGTCCGATTTCGAGGACCGGCTGGGGCAGGCCAACAATCCGGAGTGGAAAACGGTGGCGCTCGACGAGGCGAGCGGCCGCGTCGTCGCGCCGCAGGGCTCGATCGGCTACCGCTGGGGCGAGAAGGGCAAGTGGAACCTCGAGCCGAGGGACGGTGCGGGGGCCGAGGTGAAGCTCAAGCTCACGCTCGCGGGCGCGCAGGACGCGGTCGTGCCCGTGGCGTTTCCGTATTTCGGCGGCCGCAGCCATGAGCATTTCACGGCGAATCCGCACGACGACGTGCTCAAGCGCAACGTCGCCGTGAAGAAGCTCCAGACGGCCGGCGGCGAGTGCCTGGTCGCGACCGTGTTCGATCTTCTCGTCGCCAACTACGGGCTCGACCGCGGCCTGGGCGGCCCGAACGTCGCCCAGTCCTACGACGACGACGTGCCCTACACCCCGGCATGGCAGGAGCGCATAACGGGCGTCAAGCGCGAGCAGGTGATCCGGCTCGCGCGCGAGTTCGCCGACAACGCGGACAAGACGCGCGGACGCTCGATGGTCATCATCGGCGCGGCGATGAATCACTGGTATCACATGGACATGAACTACCGCTCGATCATCAACATGCTGGTGATGTGCGGCTGCGTCGGGCAGTCGGGCGGCGGCTGGGCCCATTACGTCGGCCAGGAGAAGCTGCGCCCGCAGACGGGCTGGACTGCGCTCGCGTTCGCGCTCGACTGGGCGCGCCCGCCGCGGCAGATGAATTCGACTTCGTTCTTTTACAGCCACACCGACCAGTGGCGCTACGAGCAGCTGAAGGTTTCGGAGATCCTCTCGCCGCTCGCGCGGGGCGAGGACTATCCCGGCAGCTTGATCGATTTCAACGTTCGCGCCGAGCGCATGGGCTGGCTGCCCTCCGCACCGCAGTTCGCGACGAATCCTCTCGAGATCACACGGGCCGCCGCAGCCGCGGGCAAGGACCCGAAGGACTACGCCGTCGAGCAGTTGAAGAGCGGCGCCCTCAGGTTCTCGTGCGAGGACCCGGACAATCCGGTGAACTTTCCGCGCAACCTCTTCGTGTGGCGCTCGAACCTCCTCGGCTCCTCGGGCAAGGGGCACGAGTACTTTCTCAAGCACCTGCTCGGCACGCAGCACGGCGTGCAGGGCAAGGACCTGGGCGAGATGGGCGGCGAGAAGCCGCTCGAGGTCACGTGGCGCGACCCGGCGCCGGAGGGAAAGCTCGATCTCCTGGTGACGATCGACTTCAGGATGTCCACGACCTGCCTCTATTCCGACGTGGTGCTGCCGACGGCCACATGGTACGAGAAGAATGACCTCAACACCTCGGATATGCATCCCTTCATCCATCCCCTGTCCGCGGCGGTGGACCCGGTGTGGCAGTCGCGCAGCGACTGGGAGATCTACAAGGGCCTCGCGAAGAAGTTCTCCGAGCTCGCGCCCGGCCATCTCGGCGTGGAGCGGGACCTGGTGCTCGTGCCGACGCTGCACGACACTCCGACCGAGCTCGCCCAGCCGATCGACGTCAAGGACTGGAAGAAGGGCGAGTGCGAGCCGATGCCCGGCAAGACCATGCCGCAGATGGTGGTCATCGAGCGCGATTATCCGAACACCTACCGCAAGTTCACCGCGCTCGGGCCGCTCATGTCGAAGGTCGGCAATGGCGGCAAGGGCATCGCGTGGAACACGCAGAAAGAGGTGGAGCTTCTCGCGCGCCTCAACTACACGGTCACAGAGGACGGCGTGGCGAAGGGCCTGCCGCGCATCGAGACCGACATCGACGCGGCGGAGGTAATCCTCGCACTCGCGCCGGAGACCAACGGCGCGGTCGCGGTCAAGGCCTGGGAGGCGCTGTCCCAGATGACCGGGCGCGAGCATGCCCACCTCGCGGTCCCGCGCGAGGAGGACAAGCTGCGCTTCCGCGACCTGCAGGCGCAGCCGCGCAAGATCATCTCCTCGCCCACCTGGAGCGGGCTCGAGTCGGAGCACGTCTCGTACAACGCGGGCTACACCAACGTGCACGAGCTGATTCCCTGGCGCACGCTTACCGGCCGCCAGCAGCTCTACCAGGATCACGCCTGGATGCGTGCCTTCGGCGAGGCGCTCTGCGTTTACCGCCCGCCGATCGACACCAAGACGGTGCGCCCGATCATCGGCAAGCGGGGCAACGGCAACCCCGAGGTGGTGCTCAATTTCATCACGCCGCATCAGAAGTGGGGCATCCACTCGACCTATACCGACAACCTGCTGATGCTCACGCTCTCGCGCGGCGGGCCAATCGTGTGGATCTCGGAGACCGACGCTCGCAAGGCGGGAATCGTCGACAACGACTGGATCGAGGCCTACAACCTGAACGGCGCGCTCGCCGCCCGCGCCGTCGTCTCGCAGCGGGTGCCCGAGGGCATGGTGCTGATGTACCACGCGCAGGAGAAGATCGTGAACGTGCCGGGCTCGGAGATCACCGGCGCGCGCGGCGGCATCCACAACTCGGTGACGCGCGCGGTGGTCAAGCCCACCCACATGATCGGCGGCTACGCGCAGCTGAGCTACGGGTTCAACTACTACGGGACGGTCGGCTCCAACCGCGACGAGTTCGTGATCGTGCGGAAGATGAACAAGGTGGACTGGCTCGACACGCCGCCCGAGCCGGCAGCGGCGCGAACGGCATGAGCCACAGAGAACACAGAGAGCACAGAGGAGAGCGGGCCGTGCTGCCGTGGGGTCGTCGCAACGCGGAACCGGAGCGTTCATGCACTCCCGCCCGAATGCTTTCGCCTGTTCCTGTCTCTGTGTTCTCTGTGCTCTCCGTGGCTGAAGGGTTTAGGAGACTTACATGAAAGTACGCGCGCAGATTGCAATGGTTATGAATCTCGACAAGTGCATCGGCTGCCACACGTGCTCGGTCACGTGCAAGAACGTGTGGACCTCGCGCGAGGGCATGGAATACGCGTGGTTCAACAACGTCGAGACCAAGCCCGGCGTGGGCTATCCGCGCGACTGGGAGAACCAGGAGCGCTGGAAGGGCGGCTGGCGACGGAAGAAGAACGGCAAGATCGAGCCGATGCAGGGCGGGAAATGGCGCCTGCTCGCGAACATCTTCGCCAATCCCCATCTGCCCGAGATCGACGACTACTACGAACCGTTCACGTTCGACTACGAGCACCTGCACAGCGCGCCCGAGGCGCAGACGGCGCCGGTCGCCCGCCCGGTCTCGCTCATCACGGGCCAGCGCATGGAAAAGATCGAGTGGGGCCCGAACTGGGAGGAGATCCTCGGCGGCGAGTTCGAGAAGCGCAGCCGGGATTACAACTTCGAGCGCGTGCAGAAGGAGATCTACGGCCAGTTCGAGAACACCTTCATGATGTACCTGCCGCGCCTGTGCGAGCACTGCCTCAATCCCTCGTGCGTCGCGTCCTGCCCCTCCGGGTCCATTTACAAGCGCGAAGAGGACGGGATCGTGCTGATCGACCAGGACAAGTGCCGCGGCTGGCGCATGTGCGTCTCGGGCTGCCCGTACAAGAAGATCTACTACAACTGGTCCACCGGCAAGGCCGAGAAGTGCATCTTCTGCTACCCGCGCATCGAGGCCGGTCAGCCCACCGTGTGCTCGGAGACCTGTGTCGGCCGCATCCGCTACCTGGGGGTGCTGCTCTACGACGCGGACCGGATCGAGACCGCTGCGAGCGTGGAGAGCGAGCAGGACCTCTACGAGGCGCAGCTCGGGGTGTTTCTCGATCCGCATGCGCCCGAGGTGATCGAACAAGCCCGGCGCGACGGCGTGCCGGAAGCCTGGCTCGATGCGGCACGGGCCTCGCCCACCTACAAGATGGCGATGGAGTGGAAGATTGCCTTTCCGCTGCATCCGGAGTACCGCACGCTGCCGATGGTCTGGTACGTGCCGCCGCTCTCGCCCATCAGCGCGGCGGCGAGCAGCGGGCAGATCGGCGCGAGCGGCGCGCTGCCCGACGTTCGGCAGCTGCGGATCCCGCTCAAGTACCTTGCGAACCTCCTTACCGCCGGCGACGAGAAGCCGGTCGCGCTCGCGCTGGAGCGCATGCTGGCGATGCGGGCATTCATGCGCGCGCGCCACGTGGAAGGCCGCGAGGCGCCCGAAGTGCTGCGCCAGGTGGGGCTCACCGTGGCGCAGGTCGAGGACATGTACCGCTACATGGCGATCGCCAACTACGAGGACCGCTACGTCATCCCGGGCACCCACCGCGAGTACGCGGAGAACGCCTTCGATCTCCGCGGCGGCTGCGGCTTCTCGTTCGGCAACGGCTGCTCAGACGGCGCCTCGGAGACCAGCCTCTTCGGCGGCAAGAAGAAGAAGACGATCCCGATCAAGCAGGTCGCGTGAAACGCATTTGCCACAGAGAACACAGAGATCACAGAGACCTCACTTATGAGTGCGAGGCTGGCAAAGCGATTGATTTTCTCTGTGTTCTCTGTGCTCTCTGTGGCGGCGTGGTTTTGAGGGGTTTACGATGAAATCGTTCAAGGTGTTCGCCGCGCTGCTGTCGTATCCGGAGGCGGCTCTCATCGAGGCCGTGCCCGAGCTCGAATCGGTTCTCGACACCGAGAAGCTCCTGCGTCCCAAGACGCGGCGCGCTCTCGATCCTCTGCTGGCCGAGCTGCGAGCGGCCGATCTCATGGACCTGCAGGAAGGCTACGTGGGCCTCTTCGACCGCGTGCGCACGCTCTCGCTGCACCTCTTCGAGCACGTTCACGGCGAATCGCGCGACCGCGGGCAGGCGATGGTGGAGCTGAACGGACTCTACGCCCGCCACGGTTTTCGGCTCGAGGGCAATGAGCTGCCCGACTTTCTGCCGGCTTTCCTCGAATTCCTGTCGTACCGCCCGCTTGGCGAGGCGAGTGAGCTGCTTGCGGACACGGCCCACATCCTGGAGGCAATCGCGGCGCGCCTGAAGAAGCGTGGGAGCCGATACGGCGCCGTGTTCGAGGCACTGGTGGTGCTGGCCGGGCAGGCGGGCAAGGCGCAGAGCGTGGTGAGCGACGAGGAGATTCGCGCGGAGGACGACCCGGCGACGCTCGACAAGGTATGGCAGGAAGCCCCGGCGTTCGGGCCCGGCTCGCAGGATTGCGGAGGGGGGCAGCAGAAAGCCGGTCATGCCGTCATGCAATTTCACCGGAGAGCGGGAACATGAGCTACGTCCACAACTTTCTCTTCGGCATCTATCCCTACATCGCGCTGGCGGTGTTCCTGGTCGGGAGCCTCGTGCGCTTCGACCGCGAGCAGTACACCTGGAAGAGCGATTCGAGCCAGCTTCTTCGCCGCGGCCAGCTGCGCTCGGGCAGCAATCTCTTCCACATCGGGATCCTCGCGCTGTTTTTCGGGCACTTAGTCGGGCTCCTCACCCCGCCCGCGGCCTACCACGCCCTCGGGCTCTCGACCTCTGCGAAGCAGATTCTGGCGATCACGGCAGGCGGCATCTTCGGCGCAATGTGCCTCGTAGGGATTGTTCTCCTCATCCACCGCAGGCTGGCTGAGCCGAGAATCCGCGCCAATTCCACCGCGATGGACATCCTGATCCTCTTCTGGATCCTCGCCACCCTGCTCCTCGGGCTCGCGAGCATTCTCGTCTCCCTCGGCCACCGCGACGGATCGGTGATGGTGCTGCTTGGCCAGTGGGCCCAGCACATCGTGACTTTCCGAGCCGGTGCGGCGGACTACATCGCCGGCGTGCACTGGATCTACAAGGTGCATCTCTTCTTCGGGCTGACGCTTTTCGTGCTGTTCCCGTTCTCGCGCCTGGTGCACGTGTGGAGCGGCTTCGGCGCGCTCGCCTACGTGACGCGCGCCTACCAGATCGTGCGCAGCCGGGGCTGACGTGGATATCTCGGTCAACGGCGTGAGCATCTCCGCAGAAGCGGTCGCGCAGGAGGCGCCGTTCCACGCGGACGCGGATGACCCGAGCCGCGTGGCCGCGCGCGCCCTCGCGATCCGGGAGCTGCTCTTGCAGCGCGCCAGGGAACTGGGCCTTGACGGAGCCGAAGGCAGCGATCCGGACGGGGCAATCGACGCCCTGATCGAGCGCGAGGTCACGACGCCCGTCCCGACCGACGAAGAGTGCAGCAACTATTACCGCCGCCACCCGCAGGCGTTCCGCAGCGGCGATCTCGTCGAAGCGGCGCACATCCTCCTCGCCGTCACCCCCAATGCACCGCTCGACGCGATACGCGAGCAGGCGGGGGCGATCCTGCGTGAGGCGCGGGCCGAACCCGGGCGCTTCGGCGAGCTCGCTTCACGCTTTTCCAACTGCCCGTCGGGCGCGCAAGGGGGGAGCCTCGGCCAGCTCGCGCGCGGCGACACGGTGCCCGAGTTCGCGCAGGCGCTTTTCGACGGCGCGGCCACGGGTGTGCTGCCGCAGCTCGTCAGGTCGCGCTACGGCTTTCACGTCGTCTACGTCGCCCGCCGCATCGAAGGCAGGGAGCTGCCTTTCGAAATGGTGAGGGAGCGGATCGCGGAGTTCCTTGCCGAGCGCGTGCGCCGCCAGGCGCTTTCCCAGTACGTGCGCATTCTGGCCGGCGGGGCGCGGATCAGCGGTGTCGATCTCGACGCCGCGGGCTCGCCCTTGCTGCGCTGAGCGACGTTTCAGCACAGCGGGCAAAAAAGGCGCGGTCGAGCGCGCCGGTGAGGCGCAGCCGCAGCCGTGGCGCCCTTTCGGCGAGAAGGTTCAGCTCTACGCTGGCCCCGCCGGATTTGACGTAGTGCCGGATCGCTCGTTGGATCGAGGCGAACCATCTGCCCGCGACCGCGATATCCCGGCTGCGGGGCGGCGTGAAGTGGCGCTCGATGTAGTCGCGCATCGCGAGCCCTGCGATCCAGTCCATCACCGCCAGCGGAATCTTCGCGGGCGCGGACCAGGGCAGGCTGCGCAGGAATCGCGCGATGCGCGGCGGGCCGCCGGGCAGGAGCCCTTTGACGAACAGCCGGGCCAGGATCCTCATGCGTTCGCCCGCCGTGTACTCCCCACGATAAACGGGCGCACCCATATGACGCGCCTTGTTGCGCACGCGCCGCGCGATGCCGCGGTCGCTCAGCAGACGCCGGTAGAGCCGCTGGTAACCGGCAATCATCTCGTCGTAGCCCATGCGCTTGGGCACGACGTTCGTCGCAAGCTGCGTGTTGTCGCTGGCGTCGACTTCCCCGAGCAGGCGCCCCTCCTTGCGCAGCCGCTCATGAAGCGGCGTCCTGGGCAGGGCGGTGAGCAGCCCGATCATCGCGACCTGAATGCCCGCCGTGGAGATGAAGCGATGCTGCTGCTCGAAGGTCGCCGGCGTATCGTTGTCGAAACCGATAATGAATCCGCCCAGCACGTCGATGCCGTGCGCGAAAATGCGCCGGACGGAAGTGAGGACGTCCTCGTGGGTGTTCTGCGTCTTGCGCGTTTCCCTGAGGGTCTGCTCGTCGGGAGACTCGATGCCGATGATGTCGCAGAATTCGCAGCGATACGGGCAGCCGCGCGAGAACTGCAGGGTCGCCGTGGTGTAGGAGCCGAGCTTGAGGAGATCGAAGCGCGGCACCGGTGAGTCGGCCAGCGCGACCGTCCCTGTTTCACGATAGAGCGGGCGGGGCTGCCCGGCGGTGAAGTCGCGGCAGAACGCCTTCCAGATGTACTCAGCCTCGCCGGAGACGACGGTATCGGCAAGGCCCGCATAGCGCTCGGGACAGAGGGACGCGTAGCTGCCGCCCGCGACAGTGTAGTAGCCCTGGCCGCGGAAGTGGCGCAGGAGCTCCGCCTGCCGGCGATGCTGTGCGCCCATTCCGCAAACGCCGACGATGTCGGCGTCGGGATGCAGCGGCACGGACTCAATGGTCTCGTCGACGATCCGCACTTGCCACTCGGGCGGGCACAGGGCCGCGAGCGTGGCGAGACCGAGCGGGGGATTGACGGCCCGCTTGCCGGAGAGGATCTCGCGCAGGGCCCAGCGGAAGCTCCAGAAGCTCTCGCGGAAACGCGGATTGATGAGGAGGAGCCTGGGGTGCCGCGGGCGACGGCGGATTCCGTCCATGACCGCGCAGTGTCATGCACGCAGGCAGTGAGTTCTTTGACCTGGATCAAACTGCCTGCGCGGGTCGTTCATATCATAAGGATTTGGCGGATTTTTCATGGACGGGACAGCAGCGATCGGCGCCGCGGCGGGCGTTCCCCTCGCGGGGACGGCGTTGCCTTGCTTTCACTGCGGCGAGCCGGCGGGCCACGCACCACGTCACTTCACCGTGATCGATGGCGTGAATCAGCCCATGTGCTGCGCGGGCTGCGAGGCCGTGGCGCGGACGATCGTCGCGAACGGCCTCGGCGAGTACTACCGCCAGCGGCGGGAATTGCCCGGCTGTCCGGCACAAGCGGTGCCCGACGAATTGCGCCGCTACGACCTTCCCGCTATCCAGGCAAGCCTCGTTGAAACAGGCGACAGGCACGACGAGAAGGAGGTTTCCCTGCTGCTCGAGGGGGTCGCCTGTGCGGCATGCACCTGGCTGATCGAGCGACGCCTGGCGGCCATTCCCGGGGTACTGAACGCCGCGGTCAACTACGCAACCGGCCGGGCGCGGGTGAGATGGGACGGGCGCCGCGTGCAGTTGAGCGGGATTCTGCAAGCCGTGGCCGACGTCGGCTATCGGGCCTACCCGTTCGATGCCGCGAGGAGCGAATCGCTCGAGCGCCGCGAGCGACGGACCCAGCTTGCAAGGCTTTTCGTCGCGGGACTGGGCACGATGCAGGTCATGATGTACGCGGTTCCCGCGTACGTTGCCGGCGGCGACATCAGCGCGGATATCGAGCAGTTGCTGCGCATCGCGAGCCTGGTATTGACCCTGCCCGTGGTGTCATGGGCCGCCCTGCCGTTCTATCGAGGCGCGTGGCGCAGCCTCGCTGCCGGCTGCGTTGGCATGGACGTCCCGGTCGCCATCGCCATCCTGATCGCTTTCACGGCGAGCCTCGTCGCGACGGTGAAGGGTGCGGGCCATGTCTACTATGACTCGATTGCGATGTTCGTCTTCCTGCTGCTGGGTGCGCGTTACCTCGAATCGCGCATGCGGGCGCGGGCAACGCGCGCGCAGCAGCGCGTCGCCCGGCTTGCGCCCGCGGTCGCCGAGCGGGTCATCGACTGGCATGCCGCAAGCACCGAGCTCGTGGCGGTGGCGAGCCTTAGCCGCGGGGACTGCGTGCTGGTGCGACCCGGCGCGACCGTGCCCGCAGATGGTGTCGTTCTGGACGGCGAGAGCACGCTCGACGAATCGATGCTGACCGGGGAATCACGGCCGATCAGCAAAGGCCCCGGCGATGCCGTGGTGGGCGGTGCGCTCAACGTGCGAAGCCCCTTGATGATGGAGGTCAGGCGGGTCGGCGAGGCAACGGTGCTCGCAGGGATCGTGCGAATGCTCGAGCGCGCTCACGCGGAAAAGCCGCCCATCGCGCAGCTGGCCGATGCCGTGGCGCAATGGTTCCTCGCGGCTCTGCTTGCTGTTGCAGTGGCCGCGGGCATCTTCTGGTACACGTTCGACCCGCAGCGTGCCGTCTGGATCGTCGTTGCCGTGCTGGTCGTGACTTGCCCGTGCGCGCTCTCGTTGGCGACACCCGCTGCGCTCACTGCTGCGGCCGGGCGGCTCTACGGTGCCGGCACCCTCGTCACTCGCGGGCACGCGCTGGAGACGCTCGCGCGGGCAACGCACGTGGTCTTCGACAAGACCGGGACGCTGACGAGCGGACAGTTGAGTCTTATCGGCGTGCTGCCGGTGCGCGGGCTCGGCGCCGAGGAGTGCCTCGCGCTCGCCGCGTGCGCGGAGCGCGGATCCGAGCACCCGGTCGCGCGGGCACTGGTTGCCGCCGCGGGAGAGCGGCGCTCGGCAGCACCGCAAGCCGGCACGGCGCGGAACGTTCCCGGGCAAGGGATCGAAGCTGACATCAGCGGCGTGCGCTACCGCGTCGGGAGCCTGGCGTTTGTCGGTGCGTTGCACGGCAAGGCGCCTCCGGAGGAGCTGGCGTTCGCGGCCGATGACGTCTCGGTCGCGGCGCTCGGAGACGAGCGCGGCTGGATCGCGCTCTTCACATTTGGCGACACATTGCGGCCCGGTGCCCGGCAGCTCGTGCGCGACCTCCGGGCGCGCGGCCTGGAGGTGAGTCTCCTCTCGGGAGACAGGCTGCATCACGTCGAGCACGTTGCGCGCGAGCTGGGCATCGAAGTCGTGCGTGCCGCGGCAACCCCTCAGGACAAGTTCGAGTTCGTCCGCGATCTGCAGTCGCGGGGCGCCGTGGTCGCCATGGTCGGCGACGGCATCAACGATGCGCCGGTGCTCGCGCAGGCCCAGGTCTCGATCGCGATGGGCAGCGGGGCGGAGCTCGCGCAGGTCAACGCCGATCTGGTGCTTCTCTCGGAAGGCCTGGATGGCCTGGAGCCGGCATTCAGTACCGCCTCGCGTGCCATGCGCATCGTGCGGCAGAACTTCGCCTGGGCCGTTGCTTATAACGCAGTGGCGGTGCCGCTCGCTCTCGCCGGCTGGGTGACGCCGCTCATCGCGGCGGCCGGCATGTCGGCGAGCTCGCTTCTGGTCGTTCTCAATGCCTTGCGCCTGCTTCGCGTGCCGGCGGCGCAGGCGCGGGCACCGCGCGAATTCGCCATTCCGGCCCCGGCCTGACCATGGACATTCTCTTTCTGCTGATTCCGCTGAGCGTCGTGCTGGTTTTTATCATCGGCGCGGGGTTCTGGTGGGCCCTGGAGAACGGCCAGTTCGAGGATCTCGAGGGGCCTGCGCATCGCATACTGACGGACGACGATGCGCCGCTTGAGGCACGGGATGTTTCGCGCCGCGCCGGACGGGGCAGCGCACGGAGGAGCGAACATGGTCAGCGCCGATAAGCACGGCGCGGCAACGAGCCGTCACCGGGCGGTCGCGGTGATCCAGGCCGAGCATCGCGCGCTCGGCACGGTGGTGGCGGCGCTGCAACGCCTGCTGAGCGACGTGTGCCAGGGACTCGTCGAGCCCGACTGCAGGCTCCTCGCCGCAATGCTCTACTACATCGAGACCTTTCCCGAGCGCCAGCATCACCCGAAGGAAGACCAGCACCTGTTCAAGGCGCTGCGCGCGCGAACGCGCGAGGGCTCGGCGGTGCTCGACGAGCTTCAGGGCGAGCACATTCGCAGCGCTCAGATGATGGCCTACCTGGCCCAGACGCTGGTGCGCTACCAGGGCGGCGCGCCCGACGGGCTGCATTCATTCGCTGCCGCTGTTGATGCCTACGCGGCTCTTCTGGGCGATCACATGCGGAAGGAGGAGACCGTCGTTCTGCCGCTCGCGGATGCTCACCTCAAGGAATCGGACTGGGATGCAATTGCCGCCGCCTTCGCGGAGAACCGCGATCCCCTCTTCGGAGAGGACGCCGGCCAGGAGATGCGGCGGCTGCGCCGCCGCATCGCGAACCTCGTTCCGCGCAAGCTGCAAGCGCTGTTGCGTCCGGAAGGTGAGTAGAGCGAGAATCAAGAAACACTATTAGCCGCCGACAAATGCAGATACACGCCGATGATACAAACATTGAACCGCCGAGATGGCATGGA
>Ga0256865_1000072_pt1 | contig 35921 bp, 30 predicted proteins | sample RVTome_14_FD_187337 | JGI IMG/M metagenome (GOLD analysis project Ga0256865, IMG submission 187337) | Soil microbial communities from uranium-contaminated site in the Upper Colorado River Basin, Wyoming, United States - RVT145D125 HiSeq ... | reverse complement strand
AGCCCCGGACCATGAGGGAAACCGCTTCGACCGGGTATTTCCCCGAAGCGGTCTCGGCCGACAGCATGACGGCATCGGTGCCGTCGAGAATGGCATTGGCCACGTCCGAGGTTTCGGCGCGGGTGGGCCGGGGGTGCTCGATCATGCTCTCGAGCATCTGCGTTGCGGTGATGACCGGTTTGCCCGCCTCGTTGCACTTGCGGATGATCATCTTCTGGATCAGGGGGACCTTTTCCGGGCTCATCTCCACGCCGAGGTCGCCCCGCGCGACCATGATGCCGTCAGCCGCCTCGAGGATGGCGTCGAAATCGTCCACAGCCTGCGGCTTCTCGATCTTGGCGATGACCTTCAGGTCGCCCTTCTGCTGAAGAATGAGGTCCTTGAGTTCGAGAACATCGGCGACGCTGCGGACAAAGGAAAGCGCGACCCAGTCGACCCCCTCGCGGAGGCAGAAGGCGAGGTCCTCGCGGTCCTTATCGGTCAGTGCCGGAGCCGAAACGGCCGTTCCCGGCAGGTTGATCCCCTTGCGATCCTTGAGCACGCCACCGACCAGAACCCGGCAGTGGACCTCCTCCCCGGCAACTTCCAACACCTCCAGTTCCATCAATCCGTCGTCGAGCAGGATCTGGTCGCCGTAGCGAACATCGCGGGGGAGTTCCCGGAAAGTCGTCGGGATGAGCCGGTCAGCGCCCCACACCTCCCGGGTGGTGATCGTAACTTCTTCCCCCGCCACGAGTTCCAGTGCCCCGCCTTCCATCAGGCCGGTGCGGATTTTAGGTCCCTGCAGATCACCGAGGATCGCCACCGCCCGTTGCCGCCGGCGTGACAGCTCACGGATACGCTGGATCAGCACCACCTTGGACGCCTGGTCCCCATGCGAAAAGTTCAGGCGGAAGACGTCCGCGCCGGCCTCCATGAGGGCAAGCAGCATGGCCTCCGACTCGCTGGCCGGGCCGACGGTGGCGACGATCTTGGTGCGGCGGAACATGGCATCTCCTCCCTTGCCGGTCCCGGTTGGCTTAGCTGCCGGAACTGAAAAAGACCCTCCCCGCACGGGAAGGGCCTGGGTACCGCGGGTCGCGGCCGTTCGGATCAATGGTGATAACGGCCCTTGTACTCGGTGTGCGCCTTGTCCGGGCCCTTGTGGCAGCGAAAGCAGCGTTCCTCTGTCACCTTCTTCTGCTCGATGGGCGAAGATTGTGGCGGCTGCACCGACTCCGGCTTCTGCCACGGGTTCTTGCCGGTTTCGTCGGTCAGCATGGCCGGCGAATACGCCACCTTCCAGTCGGCGCTGATCTGCTTGGTATGACACTGGTCACAACCCCCGGGAGGCGGAATTGCCTTCCACGAACCAAACATGGCACACCCGACAAGGAACGCGGTCAAAAGAACCGGCGTGAGCATTTTTCTCATGAGAGCCCCTGCTTTCCTTTCTTCTTAAACATTTGGCGAAACTATAACATACCCCTCGGGGGTGGCAAACGGCAAAACACAGCAAACGGCAAAACGGTTGCCGCTTGCCTGCCGGCTGTGATATGAATAGTTTTTTACTGCCGAATGGAGCGTTTATCCTTATGTTTCGCATGAATCCAAGCAAATACTGGCGCTTCGCCCTGCTCGGACTGGCCGGATGCTTTCTCGCCGGAGTCCTGGCCCTGCTCGGTGCCTACCTGTATGTTTCCAACTCCCTTCCCCGGGTCGACACTCTGGCCGATTACCGGCCCCCCGCCATCACCCGCGTCTTTGGCGACGACGGCACGGTCATCGCCGAGTTTTACAAGGAACGGCGGATCGTTGTTCCCGTCTCACGCATGCCAAAGCAGCTCATTCAGGCTTTCGTCGCCGCCGAAGATGCCAAGTTCTTCCACCACCAGGGGGTCGACTTCGTCTCCATTCTGCGAGCCGCCGGCAAGAACCTGCTGGCCGGCGGCATCGTTCAGGGAGGGAGCACGATTACCCAGCAGGTCGCCAAGAGCCTGCTGCTGACGCCGGAGAAAAAATTTTCCCGCAAATTCAAGGAGGCCATCCTCGCTTGGCGTATGGAGCAGAAGCTCTCCAAAGACGATATCCTCTACCTCTACCTGAACCAGATTTTCCTCGGCCACGGCGCCTACGGCATTCAGGCGGCCAGTGAAAACTACTTCGACAAAAACGTCGAGGAACTCACCCTGGCCGAGGTAGCCATGCTCGCCGGCCTCCCCCAGGCGCCAAGCCGCTACTCGCCCTATGAACACCTCGCCCGGGCCAAGGAACGGCAGAAGTACGTGCTCGGCCGCATGGTGCATGAGGGCTACATCACCGAAGACGAGGCCCAGGCGGCCTTCGCCATGGAACTCACCATCCACCCGCGGGTCAACCGACACGTCGCCGGCGCTGCCTACTTTGCCGAGCAGGTGCGCCGCTACCTGGAGCAGACTTATGGCGAAGAATCGCTCAACACCGGCGGTCTGCAGGTCCACACCACCATGAACGTGGCGATGCAGGAAGCGGCAGAGCGCGCGGTGCGGCAGAACCTGCATGAGCACGACAAACGGCAGGGATACCGCGGCCCGCAGAAAGTGCTTTCCGAGGAGGAAGAGCGCGAGTTCCTCGCCGAGCAGGCGACCGCCCTGGAAAAACGGCCTCCGGTTCCCGGGGAACCGCTCAAGGCCGTTCTCAGCGGCGGCACCGACAAGTTTCTGCAGGTACACATTGGCCGCAGCGGTGGCGAGATCCCCTTGGAATCGACCAGATGGGCCGGCCCGCTGCGGGTCGTCAGTCGCGACAAGACCCCGGGCAAAACCCGCCTGCCGATCGGTTCCCTGCTCGAAGTGCGTGTTGTGAAGCGCCGCGCCGACGGCTCGCTGCTGCTTTCCCTCGACCAGGCTCCCCTGACGGAGGGCGCCCTGGTCGCCCTCGAACCCGGCAGCGGTCACGTCAAGGCCATGGTCGGCGGCTACGATTTCGCCCGCAGCCAGTTCAATCGGGCGCTGCAGGCACGCCGGCTGCCTGGCTCCGCGATCAAACCGCTTATCTATGCCGCGGCCCTTGACAAGGGTTACACTCCGGCCTCTGTCATTCTCGACACCCCGATCATCTACAAGGATCGGCTGGAGAGCGGGAAAGAGACCGAATGGAAACCGAAGAACTACGATGCGAAGTTCTACGGTGCCGTTTCGGTGCGCTCTGCCCTGACCCACTCGATGAACATCATCACTATCAAGATACTTGAGGATATCGGTGTCGGCTACGCCGCCAGCTACGCCAGAAAACTCGGCATCACCTCTCCCATGGCACGTGACCTGACCATGGCTCTCGGTTCCTCCGCCCTGACTCCTATCGAGCTGGCCACCGCCTATAACGTATTTGCCAGCTGCGGCGTCCGGGTGACTCCAACCTACATCACCCGGATTGCCGACCGCGACGGCCGCATCCTTGAGTCGGTCGATCCTGTCGACTTCCCGGAGGGACCGAAGCAGGGGCAACGTCTCATTCCTCAGACGGCAGAACGGGTGATCTCCCCTGAAACTGCCTATCTGGTCACCAACCTCATGGAGAGCGTTGTACGCAGCGGAACCGGTGCCCGCGCCAAGGCACTCGGTCGGCCGGTCGCCGGCAAAACCGGGACCACCAACGATATGAAAGACGCCTGGTTTGCCGGCTTCGTGCCACAACTGGTGGCGGTTTCGTGGATCGGCTATGATCAGGAGCGGTCCCTGGGGAGGGGCGAAACCGGCTCCCGCGCCGCCCTGCCCGGGTGGCTCGCCTTCATGCAGGAGGCGGTCAGGGGGATGGATCCTCTCGATTTTCCGGTTCCCGATGGCGTCGAATTCCGCCCCATCGACATGGAAACCGGGTTGCTCGCCCCGGAAGACAGCACCCAGGCCTACATTGAGGCCTTCGCCAGCGGCACCGCCCCAACCCGTTACGCGCTCGACGCCAAACGGCCCAAGGCCCGGGACTTCTTCCGCCTTGACATCGAGGACAACAACTGATTTTCCGCTTACTCTGACCACTAAAAAGGCCACACCCATTTGGATGTGGCCTTTTTGATGTCCGAAAATCGGCAAACGGGCGAAGAGAAATCCGCGGCTGCCTCTCCGGCCTTGTGAACGATTACCTGGCTCTGTCCGAACCTTGGAACGGCAAAGCCGGTACGGGGAGGAGGCGTCCCTGGTACCGGCTTTGAGTCCGCAAACGTGAGAAGGAAATGAAAGGAAGAAGGTTTCTCCAGCCCGTCTGCCACAACAGGCCTTCGATGGTTAGCAGTATAACCTGGTGAGAAAAAGATTCCAGGTGCTGACGCGTAAAAGTTCGGTGAATGATGACCGGTGGGGGAGTGTGGATTTGCGCAGTTTTAGGGAAAGGGCAGCCCCGACGACCCGCAGGGTGCTCTCTTCATTTCGACTTCTTTACTCCGACCCGTGGGCAGAGCTCGAACACCGGGCATGAGGAACAGAGGGGAACGGGGGCCTTGCAGATACGCCGGCCGTGAAAGATGAGGACGTGGCTGGCCTGGGTCCACTTCTCTTTCGCCAGCAACCGGCAGAGATCAAGTTCGATCTTTCCGGGATCGCTTTCCCTGGTCCAGCCCAGCCGGGTCGCGACACGCCCGACATGGGTGTCGACCACCATACCCGGGACGCCAAAGGCGTTGCCAAGCACTACATTGGCAGTCTTACGGCCGACGCCGGGAAGTGCTGTCAGTTCCTCCATGGTCCGCGGCACCTCACCTCCGTGACGCTCAACGAGGGCCGATGCGCAGCCAATCAGGCTCTTTGCCTTGTTCCGGAAGAAGCCCGTAGAGCGGATGTCCTGCTCCAGTTGGCCAAGGTCGGCCTCGGCATAAGCCCTGGCATGGGGATATTTGCGAAACAGCTCCCTGGTGACCAGGTTCACCCGCACATCGGTGCACTGCGCCGAGAGGATGGTCGCCACCAGCAGCTCCAGGGGGTTGGTAAAGTTCAAGGCAATGCGGGCGTCAGCATGGACCTGCTCCAGGATGGCTAGAACCCGGCCGGCCTCTTGTCTCGGCTTCATCTGCGTCATGCGCCCCTCTCTCCCCGCTCACTTGCTGCTCGAGTGGATTGATTCCGGCAATCCCAGGATGGTCACCAATCCATCAACTGTTTCCACAGTCTTATCCACAGGCATCAAGGCCAGAAAACCCCTTACCCCGGGGCGATTTCCATCCGGCTGTGGCTGAGTTTTTCGAGTTTGAGATAGGTGCGCGGATCACAAATCTGCACCGTCAGGACGAGAGGCAGATGGGACGAAGCCTGACGGGCCAGTGTCCCGCGCGGAATCATTGAATCGACCACCCGCAGATCACCGCAGAGATAGGCCCGGTCCCTCGTCACCAAGGGCCACCGGGCCGGAAAGGTGGCACTCCAGAGCGGCCCCCGGGCCTTGCGCAGGCGGCCGGAGAGATAGGTGCTGCCCGGTCCGCCCCCCAGATCGGCGAAATCTCCAATAACCAGCACGGGGCAGCACAGACTTGGACTGCCGAGGATGTCCGGGCCGAGGAGACGGGCCATCTGGCCATGGCGGCCAGCAGCATCGAGGCGCAGATTGATCAGGTGCACCCGCTTGCCCGCGACATCCAGATCGGCCCGCAGACAACAGCCGCCGCGCAAATCGAGGGCAAGGATGCCCCGCAGTGGATAATAGGAGAGAAACGCGTTGCCGCAGTCGGCATGGTCATAGCACCGCATGCCGAGGCGTTCGGCCAGGTAAGAGATGTGCTCTCGCCCGGAAGTAGAATCGATTTCCTGCAGGGCAACGATATCGGGTGCCGCTTCGCCGATGACCTGGAGAATACGGTCGGGGTCGACATTGTCGTCGCCGCCACAGCAGCCGTTGATATTGTAGGTCATGATGCGGATGGTGGTCACTGGAACCCCTCCTGCGTCAAGACTGCCCTCGACAGTTCACCTGTTCCGTTGCCGCAGCCTTCTTCGCGGCCGACGGCTAATCCTTGAGCCTTTTAGCCCCCTTGATAAGGACCGGCTCCACAGGAAAATCCTGAAAAATTGCATCTCGTCTGTGCGTAGGACCGGCGGCAATCTTATCGACGACATCCATACCTTCAACGACTCTGCCGAAGACGGCATAGCCATAGGCAGAGGGTGCTTTGCTTCGGTGGTTGAGAAAACCGTTATCCTTGAGATTGATGAAAAACTGGCTGGTTGCACTGTCGACCACGTTCGTTCGCGCCATGGCGATCGTCCCGCGATCGTTTTTCAGTCCGTTGTCGGCTTCGTTCCTTATGGGCGGACGGGTCTCTTTTTGCACCCCTTCGGCAGAAAAGCCACCACCCTGGATCATGAAATCCTTGATGACCCGGTGAAAGATCGTGCCCTCGTAATAGCCTGCATCCACATAGTCCAGAAAATTTTCTACCGTTACCGGAGCCTTATCTTCGTACAGTTCGAGTTTGATGTCGCCATGGGTGGTCTGGAGCACCACGTACTCTTTGGCCAAAGCTGGTCCGGCCAGCAACAACAGCAACAGTCCGCAGAACGCGCTTCGCAGCATGAGATTTTCTCCTTTTCCCATTCAGGCCACTTCTGGCTTGAGTTCCCGCAGCATCAGGTCGGCCACCGCCTGGCGGGCCTCTTTCCCTTCGTAGAGGATGAGATACATCTGTTCAATGATCGGCGCCTCCACCCCCAGCTTGCGGGCCAACTGGTAGGCTGAAAGGGTGGTTTTGACCCCCTCGGCCACCATCTTCATCCCGCCCAGAATCTCTTCGAGTTTTCTGCCCCGGCCCAGCTCCATCCCCACGGTGCGATTCCGGGAGAGATCGCCGGTGCAGGTCAACACCAAGTCCCCCATCCCGGCTAGGCCGGCAAAAGTTGCCGGGTTGGCTCCCATCGCCGTGCCGAGGCGGGTCATCTCCGCCAGGCCCCGGGTAATGAGGGCCGCCCGGGTATTGTAGCCGAAACCCAGGCCGTCGGAAACCCCGGCCGCCACGGCAATGACGTTTTTCAGGGCGCCGCCGAGTTCAACACCGATTATGTCGTCGTTGGTATAGACACGGAAGGTCTCGGTACTGAAGACCTCCTGAACCCGGCGGGCAACTTTCTCCCGGCTGGCGGCCGCAACCACGGCGGTCGGCATGCCGGCGGCCACTTCCCGGGCAAAGGAGGGTCCCGAAAGAAAGGCCAGTCCCTCGGCAACGGCCGCTGGCAGCACTTCAAGAAGCACTTCGGACATCGGCAGCAGGGTATCATTCTCGATCCCCTTGGCGGCGGAAACGAGCAGCGTGCCAGGTTCGATGTGTGCTGCCGCCTGCCTCACCACGCTCCGCATCACCTGCGAAGGGGGTACCAGAACCAACAGTTCGCGGCTGGCGACGGCCTCCCTGAGGTCGGCGGTAAAGGTCAGGCCGGGCGCGAGGGTAAACCCGGGCAGATAGAGGTCGTTTTCGCGGGTTTCAGCCATCCGCGCGACCAGTTCCTTTTCATAGGCCCAGAGGGTTACGTCAAACCCTTTTCTGGCCAGCAGGTCGGCGAGAGTCGTCCCCCAGCTGCCAGCGCCGATGACTCCAATTTTCATGGCAGAGTTCCTGTCTAGATGGCTTTTTTCTTCTTGCGCATGCGCTCACGTACCTGTTCGATCTTTTTCGCCACTGCCTCGGTGTTGGGGTAAGACCCCTTCAGTGATTCGAGCACCACCAGGGCCTCCCTCAGCTCTTCCCGCTCTTCCAGCGAGGTGGCCAGGCCATAGCGCGCCTCAAGGGCATAGGTACTCTCCGGCCACCGCTCGGAAACCTGACGGAAAACGGTCTCGGCCTCCTTAGTGTGCCCCTCGAGCGACCAGGTGACGGCGATGCGATACTCAACTTCGGGCAGCAACGTACTGCCGGGGTAGTTTTTCAGCAGGCTCTCGAACTCGATGCGGGCCTGCTCGAAGTTTTCCTGGCGAAAGTAGGTATCCGCAACTTCGTACTGAATGCGGTCGCCGCCTTCTACTCCGCTGTCGATGAGCTTCTGGTAGGCGACGATCGCCCGCGGGTAGTCGCGCAGCCGGTTCTTGTAGATATCGGCCACCTGCCGCTGGGCCCGGCGGGAGAGTTCGGTGTTCGGATAGTCCTTTTCCACCAACAGGTAGGCCAACACCGCCTCGTGATAGCTCTGCAGGTAGAGGTTGAGAATCTCACCCGCCTGAAAGATGGCCTGGGGCGCCTGGGAGAAACTCGGATGATGCTCGTAAATCCGGCGGAAAGCCTCGACCGCCTCCTCGTACCGCTGCTCCTCGAGCAGCGCCTCGGCCTGGCTGTAATCATCCGTCAGCAACTCACCGAGGTGCGTCATGTAGTAGATCAGTCCGCCGAAGAGCAGAATCAGGACCAGCAGGGCGCCACGAACCAGAAGGCGTTGCTTCTTAGAATTCTTCCTCCGCCTCTTCAGTTCCTCCCTCATAATCCTCTTCTTCAGCTTCTGAATCTCCATGCTCTTCGTCCTTCTCGGCGAGTTTGGCAACCGCCACGATCCGCTCTCCCGGCTCCAGAACCATCAGGCGCACCCCTTGGGTGTTGCGGCCAATGACCGAAAGATGGGCAACTCCTGTGCGCAACACCTTGCCGCGGTCAGTGATGAACATCAGATCGTCATCCTCATCGACCAGTTTGATGTCGACCACCTTGCCGTTGCGTTCGGAGGTCTTGATGGTGATGATCCCCTTGCCGCCACGGCTCTGCACACGGTATTCGTCAAGGTCGGTGCGCTTGCCGTAGCCATTTTCGGTGACCGTCACCAGGGTGGCGGCAGTGGCGTCGGTGACCGTCTCCATGCCGATCACCCGGTCGTCAGTTTCGAGCAGCATGCCGCGGACGCCACGGGCAGTGCGGCCCATGCTGCGGACGTCCCCTTCCGGGAAGCGGATCGACTTGCCGCTGCGGCTCGCCAGCAGGATGTCGGTCGAGCCATCGGTCAGGCGGGCGGCAATCAATCGGTCCCCCTCGTCGATGGTAAGGGCGATGATGCCACCGGCACGGGGATTGGCATACGCCATCAGTTCGGTTTTCTTGACCGTCCCCTGCTGGGTGGCGGTGACGATGAACTTGCCGTCGACGAATTCCTTGACTGGCAAAATGGTCGTCACCTTCTCGCCGGAGGCGAGCTGCAGCAGGTTGACGATCGCCTTGCCGCGCGAGGCCCGTCCTCCCTGGGGAATCTCATGGACCTTGAGCCAGTAGACCTTGCCGAGGTCGGTGAAGACCATAATATAGGAGTGGGTCGAAGCGATGAAGAGGCGTTCGACGAAATCCTCCTCCTTCGGCCGCATCCCGGTTTTCCCCTTGCCGCCGCGGCGCTGGGCACGGTAGAGGGAGACGGCGTTGCGCTTGATGTAGCCGCCGTGGCTGACGGTCACCACCATGTCCTCCTCGACGATCAGGTCCTCCAGCGACAGCTCGCCGGTCTTCTCGATGATCTCCGTGCGGCGGGCGTCGCCAAAACGCTCCTTGATCTCCAGCAGCTCGGTCTTGATGATATTGAGGATCTCCACCTCGCTGGCGAGTATCTCCTTTAGGCGCTTGATCAGGGCGAGGATGTCGTTGTACTCGGCGATGATCTTATCCCGCTCCAGGCCGGTGAGGCGATGCAGGCGCATGTCGAGGATCGCCTGGGCCTGCAGCTCGGAGAAGGCGAAACGTCCCATCAGCCGCTCCTTGGCCTCAGCCGGATTGGCGCTGGTCTTAATGATCTGGATCACCTCGTCGAGGTTTTCCAGGGCGATCTTGAGTCCCTCCAGGATGTGGGCTCTCGCCTCGGCCTTCTTCAGCTCGAAGATGCAGCGGCGGATAACGATCTCCTTGCGGTGCTCGATGAAGCGGTCGAGCACCTCGCGCAGGGTGAGGACGCGTGGCTGGCCGGAGACGATGGCAAGCATAATGATACCGAAGGAGGATTGCATCTGGGTCATCTTGTAAAGCTGATTGAGGATGACCTGGGGGATCGTCTCCCTCTTCAGCTCGATGACGATGCGCATGCCGTCGCGGTCCGACTCGTCGCGCAGGTCGGCAATCCCTTCGATCTTCTTTTCCTTGACCAGGTCGGCGATCTTCTCGATGAGCCGAGCCTTGTTGACCTGGAAGGGGATCTCGGAGACGATGATGCTCTCCTTGCCGGTGCGCCGGTCCTTCTCGACCAGGGCGCGGGCCCGCATCTGGACAATGCCCCTGCCGCTGCGATAGGCCTCGCGGATCCCCTCGCGCCCGAGGAGGAAGGCACCAGTCGGGAAATCGGGACCGGGAATTCTTTTGATCAGCTCCTCATAGTCGAGGGTCGGATCATCGATCACGGCGATCAGTCCGTCAATGACCTCGCGGAGGTTGTGGGGCGGAATCTTCGTCGCCATGCCGACAGCGATCCCTTCGGAGCCGTTGACCAGCAGGTTGGGAAACTTGCAGGGGAGCACCAGCGGCTCCTGCAGCGAGTCGTCGTAGTTCGGGCCGAAGTCGACCGTTTCCTTGTCGATGTCGGCCAGCAGTTCGTGCGCCAGGCGCGACATGCGCACTTCGGTGTAACGCATGGCGGCGGCCGAATCACCGTCGACGGAACCGAAGTTTCCCTGACCGTCGACCAGCGGGTATCGCAGGGAAAAGCTCTGCGCCATGCGCACGATGGTATCGTACGCTGCCGTGTCGCCATGTGGGTGGTATTTACCGATGACGTCACCGACCACGCGGGCCGATTTCTTGTACGGCTTGTTCCACTCGTTGCCCAGCTCGCTCATGGCGAAGAGGACCCGCCGGTGCACCGGCTTGAGCCCGTCGCGCACGTCGGGCAGGGCCCGGCCGATGATGACGCTCATCGCATAGTCCATGTAGGACTTGCGCATCTCGTCTTCGATGTTGACGCTGATTTTGTTCTGTTGATTAAGCATCGTTCCTCCGGAAAAACCGGAATTCAGGAGTCAGGAGTCAGAATGCAGAAGAAATGCTGTGCTTTAGGTCTTGCCTTCTGAATTCTGTATTCTGAATTCTGTATTCCTTTAAATGTCCAAGTTCGACACGTTCAAGGCGTTGTTTTCAATAAACTCGCGGCGCGGTTCGACCTGATCACCCATCAGAATGGTAAAAATCTCGTCGGCCTCGACGGCATCCTCAATTCTGACCTGGAGCAGCACTCGCTTTCCCGGCTCCGGGTTCATTGTCGTTTCCCAAAGCTGTTCGGGATTCATTTCCCCCAGTCCCTTGTAGCGCTGAATGTATTGTCCCTTCTTTGCCCGGTCAATAAAGAACTGCAGCAGCTCCTGGTGGCTGGCGACCGTCGCCTCTTCTTTTCCTTCGCTGGCGATGAAGGCCTTTTCTCCCAGACAGATATCTTCCACCTTCCGGTAGGCCGGCAACAGCAACTTGTTGTATTCATGAGAGGAAAGCGCCTCCAGAGTCGCCTGGTCGATCCGGGCGCGTATGTTACCCAAGGTGAAAAGAATGCGGGCCGGCTCATGCAACACCTCGAAGCTCGCCCTCGGCTCGACCGCTCTGAGCTTTTCCGCCAAGGGCGTCAAATCTGTCATGTCGGCGAAGCCGTTCTGGATCTTTCCCTTCACGAAGATGCGCAGCACCTCGCTGTTTACCCCCTTGTGTACCGTCTTCTCGAAGTGGGTGTTGTAGTCGATAATGTTGCGCAGTGTCGGGATGATTTTTTCACCGCGTAGAATCTTGCCGCTCTTTTCCATCTGCACGCTCATCCCCTCGACCCCTTCGTCGAGCAGGTAATCGAGGAGCGCCGCCTCGTCCTTGAGGTAGATTTCCTTCTTTCCCCGCTTGGCCTTGTAGAGCGGCGGCTGGGCGATGTAGAGGTAGCCGCGTTCCACCAGTTCCGGCATCTGGCGGAAGAAGAAGGTGAGCAATAAGGTGCGGATGTGCGAGCCGTCGACATCGGCGTCAGTCATGATGATGATGCGGTGGTAGCGCAGTTTAGCGATGTCGAAATCGTCCTTGCCAATACTCGTCCCCATCGCGGTAATCAGGGTGCGGATCTCGTTGGAGGTGAGCATCTTGTCGAAACGCGCCTTCTCGACGTTGAGGATCTTCCCCTTGAGCGGCAGAATCGCCTGAGTGCGGCGGTCCCGCCCCTGCTTGGCGCTGCCGCCGGCGCTGTCCCCCTCGACCAGGTAGATTTCGCAGAGCGCGGGGTCCTTTTCCTGGCAGTCGGCCAGTTTGCCGGGCAGTGCGAGTCCATCCATGGCGCCTTTGCGCCGGGTAAGATCGCGGGCTTTGCGTGCGGCTTCCCGGGCACGAGCCGCCTCGATCCCTTTTTCCAGAATTTTGCGCGCCACCTGCGGGTTCTCCTCAAGGTAGCTGGCAAGTTTCTCGTTCATCAGGGTTTCGACGTATCCCTTGATCTCCGAGTTCCCCAGTTTAGTCTTGGTCTGCCCCTCGAACTGCGGATCGGGAACCTTCACGGAGAGGACAGCCGCCATCCCTTCGCGCAGGTCGTCGCCGGAAATCGTCGTCTTGATGTTCTTGAGCAAATTGTTGGCGGTAGCGTAGGTGTTCATGGTACGGGTCAGCGCCGCCTTGAAGCCGATCAGGTGTGTTCCGCCCTCGTGGGTATTAATGTTATTGGCGAAGGAGAAAATTTTCTCATCGTAGCCATCGTTGTACTGGATGGCGACCTCTATTTCCACACCTTCCTTCTCCCCTTTGATAAAGATCGGGGATGGATGGATGGGGGTCTTGGCGCGATTAATATATTCCACGAAGGAGGCGATTCCCCCTTCGTAGTGGAAATCGTGCCGCTTTTCGCTGCGCTCGTCGAGGATATGGATGCGGACCCCGCCGTTGAGGAAGGCCAGCTCGCGCAGGCGCTGGGAGAGTGTTTCGAAGGAAAACTCCGTGGTTTCGAATATTTCCGTATCGGGCCAGAAGGTGATATGGGTGCCTCGTTTGGCCGTTTCTCCCTCCTCCCGCAGCGGTGCCTCGGGCACCCCCCGATGGTAAGTCTGGCGATAGACGCGGCCACCGCGGCGAATTTCCAGTTCGAGCCGCTCCGAGAGGGCATTGACTACGGATATACCAACGCCGTGCAGACCGCCGGAGACCTTGTAGCTATCGCTGTCGAACTTGCCGCCGGCGTGCAGGACGGTCATAACCACCTCAGCGGCCGATTTTTTCTGTGTCGAATGCATCTCTACCGGAATGCCGCGTCCGTTGTCCTCCACAGATACCGAACCGTCGACGTGAATGACCACGGAAACAATATCGCAATGTCCAGCCAAGGCTTCATCGATGGAATTGTCGACCACCTCGTAGACCAGATGATGCAGTCCCATCGGCCCCGTCGAACCGATGTACATGGCGGGCCGTTTGCGTACCGCGGAGAGCCCTTCCAGCACCTTGATGCTTTCTGCTCCGTATTCCTTTTCAATCTGTTGCGTCATGATTTCCTCATTATCGAGAGTCTTCCTGAATAGTTCCCTGCGAGACCCGAAAAAAACGGGCGTGCTGGAGCCCTTCTTTCTGCAACGGCTGAATGTCCGTCGTAGTAATAAAGACCTGTCCGCGACGTTCAAGCAAAAAGCGGAAAAAAAATCCTTGCCGCTGCCGGTCGAGTTCCCCGGTCATGTCGTCCAAGAGCAAAACTGGTGATTCTCCGATTTGTTTCTCCAGATCCATAATCTGGGCAGTTTTAAAAGCCAGCATGTAGGATCGTTGCTGTCCCTGTGAACCGAACATCCGCAGCGGGCGCCCCTCGACCAGAAAAAGAGGGTCATCCCGATGCGGTCCGGCCAACGTTTGTCCTATATCTCGCTCTCTTTGGTGCTGCTTGGCAAGTTCACGCCGCAGGGATTGACGAAAGCCCTCTTCGTCATTCGCGGAAGCCAGATAATGCAGATCGGCCTCTTCATGTCCGCCGGTAATATTTCGGTATGTCTCACGCAGTAGGGGCAGCAACCGCTCAAGGTAACATTGGCGATCAAATCGAATACGGGCGCCAGCGTTGATCAACTGCTCTGTCCAAGGGGCTATTTCCGGTTCGTTCCTTCCTTCTCTTAAAAGCTGGTTTCGTTGCCGCAAACTGCGTTCGTACTGCTGCGCTCTTTCCAGGTAAGACGGCTCCGCCTGATAAACAGCTCGGTCAAGGAGAGCCCGTCGGCCGGCCGGGTACCCCTTGATCAGGCCGACCTCTTCAGGCGAAAAAAGGACCGGGCGTAGATAGCCCATAAAAAGTCCCGCTTTTTTGACCTCCTTGCCATCGACTTTGGCTGATTTACCGGCCACGCTGATAGCCAGTTCAATCCTGCGGCGAACGCCTTGACAGATTAAATCCCCAGCAATTCGACTTCCTGGTGTGTTATGCCGAATAAGTTCTTCGTTCCTGCTACTGCGAAAGCTACGGAGATTTCCCAATAGATAAATACCTTCAAGGAAATTTGTTTTCCCTTGAGCATTATTACCCCATAAAACGTTGAATTCAGGGTCCGGATCGATGACAACTTTTTCGATGTTGCGATAATCATATAGAACAAGTCTTTGAATATGCATGATACCTCGAACCCATCATGAAAAAAGCCTTTTCTCAAAGGCTTCTTTCATCACCCGCCCGGCGTTTTTCTACAGTCGCATGGGCATGACGACGGCGAGAAAATCATCATCGCCTTTAGACCGGATGAGCCCTGGAGACAGATTATCTTTTATTTGCAAAAGAACCTGATCACCTCCCTGGGCCTGAAGAATATCAATAAGATATCGGGCGTTGAATCCGATGGTAACTTCGGTCCCTTCGTAGACAACCTCCATGTCTTCGCGGGCATCACCCAACTCGGGATTCGAAGAGGATACTTCCATTAAATCTTTTTTCAGAATAATTTTTACCCCGCGAGATTTTTCACTTGAAAGGATCGACATGCGGCGAAGAGCATGTAAAAATATGTCCTGGGCTATTTGGACAGTCAAATCATTGTTTTTCGGTATGACTCGATTGTAGTCCGGAAATTCACCGTCAACCAGGCGCATAACAACAATCGTCTGATCTTTTTTAATGACCGCATTATTATCCATGAATCCGAGATATATTTCACTATCCCCTTCATCCGCAATTTTCTTAAGTTCAAAAATACCTTTTCGTGGGAATATTACACCTTTTTGCAATTGTTCTATCTGGTTATTTTTAATTTCTCTTTGAATGGTAGCAAGGCGATGACCGTCTGTTGCCACCATACGCAGGAAATTTCGCCCATTTTCTTCAAGTGCTTTAAAATATATTCCGTTTAGATTGTATTTGCTTTCGTCAGTCGATATTGAAAAAAAGGTTTTTTCTATCATTTCTTTAAGCAGCGTACTTCTTATAATAATGAAATTTTCTTCTTCTGGTTTAGGAAAATAAGGGAATTCGTCAGCAGACAGTCCGACTATGTTAAAAACAGTTTTTCCACAGCGTATTTCAATCCAGCAATTTTCTTTAGAAATAAAAGAGATTTCTTTTTCAGGCAATTCTTTGATTATTTCATGAATTTTCTTTGCTGATACTGTTACTTTTCCTGGAGTTTTTACTGCAGCCGGATAACTCGCTTTCATTCCAACCTCCAGGTCTGTGGCTGTTAAATGGATTTCTCCATCACTTGCCTCTATGAGGACATTTGAAAGAATTGGAATGGTGTTCCTTTTTTCTACAATTCCCTGGACGCGACTCAGTCCTTTGAGAAAAACCTCCTTTTCAACCGTAAAGTGCATGAGGCCCTCCTTTAACAGGCTACTGTTTCTATTATTTTATAAAGTTCTTTTAGTCTATAGTAATAAGGGCTGTGGATTAGTGGATAAATTAAATTTTCGTTTTAAAAATAACTATTTATCCTGTGTATAGGCCTGTATTGAAATCATTGCCTTCACTGGCATATCTGTTGATAAAGTTGGAATGGTTTCAGTTTTCCCCAGTATATACCGCTTATTTTCACACAGGGAGGAACCATTTTTATGTTAATTTTTTTAGTGAAGCAACCCGTTTTTTATACCATTAATAATGGAGCGCAACTGAAAATCCTGATCCATCTGCTTCTCCATTTTTTTTATGGCATGAATAATGGTCGAATGATCTTTCCCGCCGAAACGTTCGCCAATCTCCGGATATGAGCATGATGTGAGTTGTCGGGCCAGGTACATGGCAATTTGTCGTGGCAATACCAGAGCTTTAAGGCGTTTGGGTGATTTAATATCGGCGACTTTAATATTGAAGTGGGTTGCCACAGTTTTTTGTATTTCCTCTACGGTAATTTCCCGGTTTTTTTCTACCAAAATATCTTTGAGAATTTCTCGAGCCATTGACAAACTTACTGGTGTGGAAGTCAGGCTGGCATAGGCACCTATACGGATGAGAAAACCTTCCAATTCTCGCACGTTACTGCTAACTGAAGTGGCCAGAAACTGGATTACATCTTCTGGAAGTTCTATTCCGTTATGTTCCGCTTTCATCTTCAATATAGCCTGTTTCGTTTCCACGTCAGGTGGCTGAATATCGGCGATGAGTCCCCATTCGAAGCGGGAACGCAGTCTTTCTTCCAACCCTGGAATTTCCTTTGGAAATTTATCTGAAGTTACCACGATTTGTTTGTGCGACTCATAAAGAGCATTGAACGTGTGAAAAAATTCTTCTTGGGTTCGTTCCTTACCCGCAATAAACTGAACATCGTCTATGAGAAGGACATCCATTGAACGAAATTTGTTGCGAAATTCATCCATCTTTGCATATCGCAGAGAATTGATGAGTTCGTTCATGAATTTTTCCGAGGTGTAGTAGCATACCCGCATTCCGGGGTTTTTTTTCATGATGGCATTGCCGATGGCATTGACCAAGTGTGTTTTTCCGAGTCCAACCCCACCGTAAATGAATAACGGATTGTAGGTTGTCGCCGGGTTGCTTGCTACGGCCATTGCTGCAGCATAGGCGAACTGATTGGACGAACCGGCAACAAATTCATCGAAAACATACTTACTATTGATGTTCCCCGTCCCGTTCCAGTCACGCTGTTGGTTGTCTCGTGAAGTATCCGCCGGGGGAGGGATATGACGAGGCGTTTCAATCTCGGAAATAGTTGATTCTTTTTCCTGGGAATTGCTCCTTATTTCCAGTTGTATTCGATAGGCCACAGCGCCAATCTGGGAAACCGTTTCCCGAATCATCGGTACATAGTGGTCCCGTATCCAGTCACGGACGAAGCGGTTAGGAACTTCCAACTGAATTACATCCTTTTCCACGCGGACAAAGCGAATAGCCTTGATCCAGGTGGAAAAATGCTGGGGATTCAGGGATTGCTCGAGATGAGCAAGTGTTTCTTGCCAGAGTCTATTCATGGAGAGATCAATTGACGGTACCGTCAGGTGTTTTATTCTTTTGCTTAGGAACGGAGGATAATTAACTTTTATCCACAGGTTTGTTAACAGTTGTGGATAATGGTTTTTTCTTATCCAAAAAGGCGTGTTTTGCCGTTTTTGACACTCTATCCGAGTGGGTTGATGGACACTTAAAGCTAGCAGAGCTCCTATCCATTTGCAAGAATTTTCTGGCCCTTGCTCCCCCTATATTTGTTGGCTGATTGACCCCCGTTGTCTGTTTCATCTTGACAGGAAGGGGTAAATATGATTAAAGATACCCTTTGCCGAAAACTAAAAAATCTGGACCAAATAAATAATTAAGGAGTCAGTATTATGAGCAAACGCACATACCAGCCGAGCCGAATCAGGAGAAAACGTACGCATGGTTTCCGCAAGCGCATGCAGACCAAAAACGGTCAAATAGTCCTCAAGCGGCGCCGTGCCAAGGGACGCAAGCAACTTTCGGTTTCCATCCCGACAAAGTAATTGGACGTTTTGGAGTCTTTCAGGGAAGGGAAGTTCTTTCCGCCTGCTTGTCGGCTTCATTGTCGTAAGGAGTTCGATCGTGTCTGGAAGGGTGGGCGCAAGAATCACACCGCCCATTTTCTAGTCATTGTTGTGCAAAGGCCTTTTGGCCCCACCAGACTTGGGTTGACTGTCAGCCGAAAGATTGGTGGGGCCGTTGCGCGTAATCGTGTCAAGCGAATGTTGCGAGAATTTTTTCGCCTCTCGTATGACCGATTGCCTTTTCCGGTTGACCTGGTGGTTGTTGCCAGGCAGGGGGCAGCAGAACTTTCGTATGCGGAATTAGCAGATGAGTTGGAAATTCTGAAGGTCGGTCATACGACCCTGAGCCCATCATGTTCAAAAAAGCAGCTTTGACAGCGATTCACTTTTATCAGTACTTCCTCTCTCCTCTTAAAGCACCCTCTTGCCGTTTTTATCCTACCTGTTCCACCTATGCACTCCAGGCTATTGAGAAATATGGTATAGGCAAGGGATTGTTAATGAGCCTCAGACGGATTGGCCGCTGCCATCCCTGGCACCCGGGTGGCCATGATCCCATTCACTGAGGGCAGTTACAAGATTGCATTCAAACAGGAGTTTTTCGGTGGAAAATAAAAATGTTGTTGTAGCTCTTGTTCTTATGCTGGTTGTCTGGTTGGGATATTCCTTTCTTTTTCCTCCTCAGCAGTCCGCGCCTACATCTTCTCCTTCTTCGGCGCAAACCGAAACGGTAGCGGTCTTGCCAGCACCATCGATCAGTGTTGCGACGGGTGCAAATCAGGAGTCGCCTTCGGTTTCATCGACTGAACTGGCTGAAGCCCGTAATCTGACCATTGAGACTGAAAAGTACCGAGCTGTTTTTTCTTCTGTCGGAGCACGTCTCAAGGCATTTGAACTCAAGGAATACAAGCTTTCTACTAAGCACGATTCCCCTCTGGTTTCGATTGTTAAACCCAGCCAGGACCGCTTTGCAACCTTGCGCACCACCGGTAATGAGGGTTTTGCTCTTTCCGCTGATGCCCGTTATACCGTTTCTGTTGCCGAAGACACTCTACGTCTTGCGCCTGGTGAATCTCGGGAGGTGGTGTTCCGCTCCGTTTCTCCTGCCGGGTTGCAGGTCGAGAAAATTTTTACTTTCCGGGGTGATCAGTACGATTTTGACTGTCGTCTGCAGTTGACCAACGCCAGCGGTCTGCCTGTCTCCGGCAATCTGAGTCTGTCTCTGGTTCATCAATGGGACGATTCCCAGGAAGGTGGGCAACTCGAGTTTGTCGGCCCGGCAACACTGGCGGCCGATAAGGTGCATACTGACAAGGTGGAAGACCTGGTCAATGATCCCCGCTCCTACGGACAGGATGTTGTCTGGAGTGCCTTCGAGGACAAATACTTTATTAATGCGATCATTCCCCAAGAGGGGGCAGTCCAGAAGGTTTTGGTTCAGAAAAGCACCGATACCATCGAGAACGTTTTCGTTTCCCCACCTCACACACTGCAACCCGGCGAGACCTTTTCGCTGAATTATCTTCTCTATTTCGGGCCTAAGGATCTCGATATCCTCAAGGTGGTCGATCATCAACTGGCCCGTGCTGTCGACTTTGGTTTTTTCGCTCCTATTGCCCGGCCGCTATTGTATCTACTTAAATTCTTCTATTCCTTCATCGGCAACTATGGCGTTGCAATCATTTTGCTGACCGCGATCATCAAGGCACTCTTCTGGCCCCTGACCCAGAAAAGTTACAGCTCGATGAAAGCGATGCAGAAGTTGCAGCCGGAGATGCTGCGAATCAAGGAAAAGTTTAAGAATGATCGCGAACGGCTGAACCGCGAGACCATGGAACTTTACAAGACCAATCGAGTTAATCCGTTGGGTGGCTGTTTGCCGATGGTGGTTCAGATTCCTGTCTTTTTTGCCCTATACAAGGTTCTTCTTGAATCCATTGAGTTGCGGCACGCACCCTTTGCTCTCTGGCTCACCGATCTTTCTGCCAAGGACCCTTATTACATTACCCCGATCGTCATGGGCGCCACCATGTTCATTCAGCAGAAGATGACCCCCACGAACATGGATCCTATGCAGGCAAAGATGTTCATGATCATGCCGGTCGTTTTTACTTTTCTCTTTTTGAATTTTCCTTCCGGTCTGGTCATCTACTGGCTGGTCAACAACGTGCTAACCATTGCCCAGCAATTTTTTATCAACCGAAAAGCCTGATTGCACTAACGCTGATTCTGTCCTTTATTGCGCAAGCTGAGAATTTGTGGCGAATCAGGTGCGTGAGCTACGCCCAACCATTAAGCCTTATCCAGAATGATTGCCGATTCCCACCAGACCATTATTGCCCCGGCAACCCCTCCCGGCGAGGGAGGGGTTGGTATTATCCGCCTTTCCGGAGGGCTGGCAGAGCCCGCCCTCCTTCGCTTTTTTCATCCTTCACGTCGGCCCACTTCCCTCACTTCGCATCACCTGTATCACGGTCACCTTTGTAGCGTTGCGGGTGAATTGATCGATGAGGTGTTGGCGGTCGTCATGCGCGCACCCCACTCCTTCACGCGCGAGGATGTGGTCGAGATCCATTGCCATGGTGGCCCCGTAGTAATCCAGCGCATTCTCGACCTCTTTCTGGAAAACGGTGATGTGCGGCTAGCCCGACCCGGCGAATTCACCCTGCGTGCCTTTCTTAACGGTCGCCTTGATTTGACCCAGGCGGAAGCCGTCATCGATGTTATCCGTTCCCGCTCGGAGGCTGCCTGTAGCGTAGCGATGCGTCAACTGGACGGGCGACTGTCTAACGCTATTCATCGGTTCCGCGGAGAGTTGACTGATTTGCTCGCCTTCGTTGAAGCCCACATTGACTTTTCCGAGGAGGATATAGATCTGCCCGGCCATAAACGTCTGGTAGCAGATGGCCGCGACGTGCTGAATCGGATGGATGTTCTGCTGGCCACCTTCGAAGAGGGTCGAGCCCTGCGGGAGGGCCTTTCGGTGCTGATTCTCGGTCGTCCGAATGTCGGTAAAAGCTCTTTGTTGAATGCCCTTCTCGGCGAGGCGCGTGCGATTGTTACCGATGTCCCTGGCACCACTCGCGACACGATCGAGGAGTCACTGTCGCTCGGTGGACTTCCCTTGCGGTTGATCGATACGGCCGGCATTCGCGACACGGTTGATCCGGTTGAGGCTGAAGGGGTTCGGCGGGCACAGGACAAGGTCGCTTCGGCCGACCTAATCCTGCTGGTTGTCGACGGCAGTGTAAATGTCCTGGACGAGGATCTTTTGGCACTAAGGGCGTGCAAGGGATCCCACCTTATTCTTGTCGTCAGCAAGCAGGATTTACCCGCAGTTCCATTATCTGAGCCGTTTGCTTTGCTCCCCTCCGTTCGGTTATCAACACATACCGGCGAGGGTCTGGCTGAATTGACGCAGCGCATCACCGCCTTATTTTCGAACGCAACTTCCCGCGAGGGCCAGGAGTCCGTTCTACTCTCCGACCGACGGCATCGAGATGCGTTGGTGCGGGCCCGGCGGTCGCTTGGCCATTTTTGTTCCGAAACCCATGCGGCCACCCCTCTTGAATTTCTGGCGATTGATCTGCGTGAGGCGTTACAGGCTTTGGGCGAAATCACCGGCGAAACAACCCCCGTCGAAATACTCGACCGGATATTCTCTCGTTTCTGTATAGGCAAGTGAAGACTGTTTCACGTGAAACAAGTCGTCAAGGTTTCGGTTTTGTTGATGTTTAGACGCTTTGTGGCGAACTGGTAGTAGCCGGTTGTCGGGTGTGGTGAGATGATGTCGACCTATGGGAAAGAATATCAAGTGGTCGTGGTTGGAGCCGGGCATGCGGGCTGTGAGGCGGCTTTGGCTGCGGCACGCATGGGCTGCAGGACGCTACTGTTGAATCTTAGTCTCGACGCGGTGGCCCAGATGTCGTGTAATCCGGCCATTGGTGGTTTGGCCAAGGGGCACCTGGTGAAAGAAATCGACGCCCTTGGTGGTGAGATGGCGAGAAATATTGACGCCACCGGCATCCAGTTCCGCATGCTCAATACCAAGAAGGGGCCGGCCGTGCGAGCCTCCCGGGCCCAGGCCGACCGCCGCCGCTACGCGGAACGTATGAAGCGGGTCGTCGAGGGTCAACCCCTGCTAGACATCAAGCAGGGAGCAGTTGCCAGGCTGCTGCTGCAGGGAAACCGCGTCGCTGGCGTCGAAACCCGAGAGGGTATTGTTTTTCGCGGGCAGACGGTCGTCTTGACCACCGGGACGTTCATGCGCGGCCTTATCCATGTCGGGCTACATCACTATCCGGGCGGCAGGGCGGGTGAGCCCCCCTCGGAGGGCCTCTCCGACCACCTGCGGGCACTCGGTTTTCGGGTCGGCAGGCTTAAAACGGGAACCCCTGCCCGTCTCGATGCGCGCAGTATCGATTTCAACCGCCTCGAGCCCCAGTATGGAGATACACCTCCCCGCCCCTTTTCTTTTCTCACCGACGAAATTGCGGGCCGGCAGGTCCCCTGCCACATAACCTGGACGAACGGGCGAACACACGAGCTTATCCGAGGCGGACTGGATCGCTCGCCCCTCTACAGCGGGATCATTGAAGGGGTCGGGCCGCGATATTGCCCCTCCATAGAGGATAAGGTGGTTCGTTTTCCCGAGAAGGAAAAACACCAGATATTCCTCGAACCCGAAGGCCTGGAGAGCATGGAGATCTACCCCAACGGTGTCTCCACCTCACTGCCGCCCGATGTTCAGCTGGCTTTCCTGCGGACGATCGAGGGGTTGGAGCAGGTGGAAATCATGCGTCCCGGCTACGCCATCGAGTATGACTACGTCGATCCGATCCAGTTGACCCCGGCCCTGGAAACCAAGGAAGTTGCGGGCCTTTTTCATGCTGGGCAGATCAACGGTACCTCGGGTTACGAGGAAGCCGCCGCCCAGGGTCTTTTGGCCGGGATCAATGCGGCCCTGCGGGTGCGGGGCGATGAGCCCTTGGTGCTTCGTCGTGACCAGGCGTATATCGGGGTGTTGATCGACGATTTAGTCAATCTCGGAACTATTGAGCCCTATCGTATGTTCACCTCCAGGGCCGAGTATCGTCTGCTGTTGCGGGAGGATAATGCCGATCAGCGACTCACCGAGACTGGTTATCGGCTGGGCCTGGCGACGGAAGCACGCTGGCTACAGTACGAAAGGAAGATGGAGCAGTTAGGGAGGGGGCGGGAGCGCCTGCTCAAGGTTCGGCTGGCGCCCTCTGACCGGCAGGCGTTGTCGCAGCTTGGCCTGGGTGAGCTGAAAAATGGGGCATCCCTGGAAGAGTTGCTGAGGCGCCCGGAAATTACGATCGACGCTCTCCTCTTTCTCGATCCGGAGCTTGCCGGACTCCCTGTCGAAGTTCTCGATCAATTGGAGATCAGCGCCAAATATGCCGGCTATATCGAGCGGCAGTTGGAGCAGGTAGAGCGATTTCGCCGGACCGAAGAGGTGGCGATCCCTGCCGCTTTCGATTACGATGCGGTCAGTGGCTTCTCCATTGAAGTGCGGGATAAGCTGAAAAGGGTGCGACCCCTTACCCTCGGCCAGGCCGCCCGGATTCCGGGCGTGACCCCGGCCGCCATAGGCATCCTGGCCGTCCATTTGCGCCGGAGGTGAGATGGAGCCCCTTGAACATCTCACCGGTCAGCTCCGGCACCTCTCCCTTGAGGTGCCGGCGGGCGCCACCGAAAAGCTGCTGCGCCTGCTCGATGAGTTGCTGCGCTGGAACCGTACCTACAACCTGACCGCCATTGCCAATCCGGTCGAAGGAATTGAAAAACATCTGGTCGATTCCCTCACCCTGCTGCCGCTACTGACCGGCGACGAGCGATTGCTTGATCTCGGCTCGGGCGGCGGTTTCCCTGGCCTGCCACTGAAGATCGCCCGACCCGGCCTCTCAATCGTCTCCGTCGACTCGGTGGCCAAGAAGATCAACTTCCAGCGCCATGCCGCCCGCCTGCTCGGTCTCCGGGGGTTCGAACCGCTGCACGCCCGGGCCGAATCCCTGCCGGAGCGCCCCGGGTACACCGGCGGCTTCGATGTGGTCGTTTCGCGTGCCTTTGCTTCCCTTCCATTCTTTGCCTCCCTTGCCCTTCCCTGTCTGCAGCCGAGGGGGCGAATTCTGGCGATGAAGGGGGCGGAGGGTGAGAGGGAGTTGGCCGAAGCGGAAAGCGAGTTGACGGCGCTCGGACTGTTTTGCACCGAACTGCGACAGTTGCGGCTGCCAGCCTCGGGGGCGCTGCGCTGCCTGCTGGTTTTACAGCGTCGCCAGGCCGGGCAACACAAAATGTAGGGGGGGTAAAGGTAGGCGACACCAAATATCCGAGGGCTCTCAAGCTGGGATGCTGCGGCGCCTTTTTCCTTTTCTGGCAAGGGGGTTTGTGGTACTCTTTCGCCCCGGAGCAGCACGCAAGGAGATAAGGTATGGCGCAGATTATCGCCGTTGCCAATCAGAAGGGCGGAGTGGGAAAGACGACCACGTCGGTGAACCTGGCGGCGTCCCTGGCCGCTGCAGAGAAACGGACTCTGTTGGTCGACATGGATCCCCAGGCCAATGCCTGCAGCGGCCTCGGTCTCAACAAGAGCACACAGGAGCGGACGATCTACAATGCGTTGCTCGGGGAAGAGTCGGCTCGGGATGTTCTGGTTCACACGTCTCTGCAGCATCTTGACGTCCTCCCCTCCAACACCGACTTGATCGGCGCCGAGATCGAACTGGTAACGGCCTTCTCCCGGGAGCGAAAGCTGCTGGGGGTTCTGGAGCCGCTGCGCGACGACTACGACTTCATCGTCATCGACTGCCCGCCGTCCCTGGGGCTGCTTACCGTCAACGCGCTGACCGCTGCCGATTCGGTGCTGGTCCCCCTGCAATGCGAGTTCTACGCCATGGAGGGGTTGAGCCAGTTGATGAACACCATCCGCCTCATCCAGAAAGAGCTCAACCCGCGACTGAAGATCCACGGCATCCTGTTGACCATGTTCGACTCCCGCAATAATCTTTCGCATCAGGTCAGCGAGGAGATTCGCCGGCATTTCACCGACCAGGTGTTTACCACGGTCATCCCCCGTAATGTTCGCCTCTCCGAGGCACCGAGTCACGGACTCCCCGTCCTGCTCTACGACATCAGCTCGCGCGGGGCGACGGCCTATCTCGAACTGGCGAAGGAAATCATCGACCTAAGGTAGCGAACCATGAGCAAACGACCTTCCCTTGGAAAGGGGATCGGTGCCCTCCTCAGCTCGGCAACCCAGGAAGGGGGACGGAAATATTTTCTCTGTCCCATCGAGGAGTTGCGGCCGCACAGCAACCAGCCGCGGAAGACCTTCAACGATGAGAAGATGGCAGAGCTGGTTGCCTCGATCCGCGAAAAGGGCATCATCCAACCCCTGGTGGTCCGCCGCCACGGAGATCACTACCAGATCATCGCCGGCGAGCGGCGCTGGCGAGCCTCGCAGAAGGCGGGCCTGCGCGAGGTTCCGGTGGTCATCCAGGATGTTTCGGAGGACTGGGCCCTTGAGCTGGCGTTGATTGAAAACATCCAACGCGAAGACCTCAATGCTATCGAGGAGGCCGAAGCGTACCGCAATCTCATCGACGTCTTCGACCTCTCACAGGATGAGGTGGCCAAGCGGGTCGGCAAGGACCGCTCCACCGTCGCCAATGCCTTGCGTCTTCTTCGGTTGCCGGGAAAAGTTCGTGACGATGTCGTTTCGGCTCTTCTCTCCATGGGCCACGCCCGTGCACTGCTTGCTCTGGAGAGTGACGAGGATATTCTCGAGGCTCGGGCGCAAGTAGTTCAGAAGCGCTTGTCGGTTCGGGAAACCGAGGCTCTGGTCAAAAAGATCAAGAGCTTTGGCCGCAGCGCCCCGAAGATAAAGGGCAAAAGCGAGGCCGACCCCGAATTGGTGCACCTGGCCGGCGAACTTAAAAGAGCCCTAGGTACCCAGGTCAAGATTTCTGCCCGCGGAAAAGGCGGCAAGATCGAGATCTCCTATTATTCGCCCCAGGATCTTGATCGACTTCTGGAGGTTCTGGGCATTTCCTGAGGCTTGGCGACAAATTGTGAGAGGTGATCGATTCCATGTTTGAGAGGAAGGACAAGGCTGGCATGCGTAAAGAAACGCCGATTGAAAAGAGCGACATCAAGGCCTTTCTCGGGCCAGGCAGTCAGTTTGAGGGAAAACTGCTGTTCGATGAAATAGTTCGGTTGGACGGCACTTTTCGTGGCGAGGTCACCTCGCGTGATACGCTGATCGTCGGTGAAACAGCGGACATTCAAGCCGAGGTCACCGTCGGCACCCTTATCCTGAGCGGCCGCTTCAAAGGTAACATCAAGGCGACGCGAAAAGTGGAGTTGCGGGCACCGGCCCAACTGGAAGGGAATATTGAAACTCCCTTGCTGGTTGTCGAAGAGGGGGTTCTGCTCAACAGCACTATCTGCATGAAGCGCGAAGTAACCGCTCCGGGTGAGGAAGAGAAGGCGAAGGTCCATTCCGTCAAGAAGTGAGTCTGGTGGCAGGGATTGGTTGAAGTGGGCCCAAAAAAAACAAAAGAATCTTGACATCTGGCGGGGGGTATGATAGCAATTCCCTGTTTTGCCCGGCGCCAAGGGCTAATTTTAATCTTCGAGAAATATGTATACAGTATACGCATCCAGAAGCCCGGTTGCGGAACGTTTGTAGCGCTTTCAACGAGGTGTGGCAGTGATTAAGATCGATTGGACAATACTACTGCAGGCGGCCAACTTCATGGTGCTGATGCTGGTCCTCAACATCATCCTTTACCGGCCTCTGCGCGACCTTTTGAACCGGCGCCGCGAGAGCGTTGACGGTGCCCACAGCCGGGCCCGTGAGCTGGAGGCACAGATCGCCGAGAAGATGAGCCGCTACCAGGAGCAACTGCAGCAGGCCAAGCTCAAGGGAAACGAGGAGAAGGCGGCCCTGCGCGTCGCAGCTGCCCGGGATGAGGCCGAACTGCTGGCCGCAGCCCATCAGGTCGGCAGCGAACAGCTGCAGACCATCAAAAACAGGGTGCAGGCAGAGGCGACGGCAGCTCGTATGTCGCTCAAGGTCGAAACCGAGGCCCTTGCCGCTCACGTTGCCACCAAGGTTCTGGGGAGGGCCCTTTAATGCGTTTCGATAAGGGGATGACCATGAAAAAAGGGACCGTCATCGCCGTCGCTACCATGATGCTGGCCGCCTTGGCCACTGTCGCCCTGGCTGCTTCCGGCGGCGAGGGACATCATGTCGACAGCGGCGTTCTGCTGAAGGACTTTCTCTGGCGTTGTCTGAGCTTCGGGGTCACTCTCGGCCTGCTGATCTATTTCGTGAGAAAGCCGATCCGCCAGGGCTTGGCCGGTCGCCGCGACGGCATCGAGAAGGCTTTACGCGAAGCCGAGGCGGCCAAGGCAGAGGCCGAGGCCAAATTTGCCGAGTACGACCGCAAGTTAAGCAAGGCGGCGGCAGAGATCGAGGAGATTCAGGTCGCCCTTCGTCGGGAGGGTGAATTGGAACGGGAGCGGACTCTCGCCAGTGCCCGGGAGATGGCCGAGAAGATCAAGCAGGAAGCCGAAAAATCCGCCGCCAACGAGGTTGCCAAGGCCCGGACCGAGCTCCGTCAGGAAGCGGCCCGGATGGCAATTGCCATGGCTGAGGATCTCTTGAAGAAAAATTTCACCAGTGACGACCAGAAACGGCTGGTGAGTGAATACCTGCAGAAGGTGGGAGAACTACATTGAGCAGCAGCGCGATATCCAGGAGGTACGCTAAGGCCCTGGTTGACCTGGGCGCCGAGCAGAAGATGGTGGAGCAGTACGGCGACGAATTGGCCAGGGTGAGTTCCGCCTTTGCCGCGGAAAGTGCCTTGCGTCTCATTTTCGAAAGCCCCACTTTTCCGGCGGATAAGAAAACGGCCATTATGGCAGACCTGACTGAGAAGCTGCAGCTCTCCGGCGGCATGAAAAGTTTCCTCGGGCTTCTGCTGGCCAAGGACCGCATCCAGTATCTGCCGCAGATCCAAGGAAACTATCGCCAGTTCGCCGACGAGCTTTCTGGCATTCTGCGGGCGCGGATCATCTCGGCGGCCGAACTGGATGCCGGGCAGTGCGCGACCATCCGCGCCGGCCTGGAAAAGCAGAGCGGCAAGAAGGTCGAGCTGAAGGTGGATCTCGAGCCTTCCCTGATCGGCGGCGTTCAGGTCGAGATCGGCGGCAAGGTCTTTGACGGCAGTGTGAAAACCCAGCTGAAACGGATTGAAGATACCTTAAAGAAGGGGTGACAAGTTCTCATGGAAATCAGAGCAGAAGAAATCAGCGCGATCATCAAGAAACAGATCGAGAATTTCGGTCGCGAAGTTGAAGTCAGCGAGACGGGCACCATCATCTCCGTCGGCGACGGCATTGCCCGCATCCATGGCCTGGACAAGGCGATGGCCGGCGAGCTGCTGGAATTCCCTGGCGGCATCATGGGAATGGTTCTCAACCTTGAGGAGGACAACGTCGGTGCCGCCATTCTCGGCGAAGCCCACCACATCAAGGAAGGTGACACCGTCAAACGCACCGAGCGCATCGTCCAGGTGCCTGTCGGCGAGGCGCTGATCGGCCGGGTCGTTGACGGCATTGGTATCCCCATCGACGGCCAGGGGGAGATCACTTCCAGTGAATATCGTCAGGTCGAGATCAAGGCCCCCGGCATCGTTGCCCGCAAGTCGGTGCACGAGCCGATGCAGACCGGCCTCAAGGCGATCGACGCCATGGTCCCCATCGGCCGCGGTCAGCGCGAACTGATCATCGGCGACCGCCAGACCGGCAAAACCGCTGTCGCCACCGATACCATCATCAACCAGAAGGGTCAGAACGTCATCTGCATCTACGTCGCCATCGGCCAGAAGCGCTCGACCGTGGCGCAGGTGGTTGACATGCTCAAGAAGCACGGCGCCATGGACTACACCATTGTTGTGGCCGCGACCGCGTCGGACCCCGCTCCACTGCAGTTCATCGCTCCCTACACCGGCGTCACCATGGGCGAGTACTTCCGCGACAGCGGCAGGCACGCCCTGATCATCTACGACGACCTCTCCAAGCAGGCAGTTGCCTACCGCCAGCTCTCGTTACTGCTACGCCGTCCGCCCGGACGCGAGGCCTACCCCGGCGACGTCTTCTACCTGCACAGCCGCCTGCTCGAACGCGCCGCCAAGCTCAATGACGAGATGGGCGCCGGCAGTCTCACGGCGCTGCCCATCATCGAGACCCAGGCTGGCGACGTTTCGGCCTACATCCCGACCAACGTCATCTCCATCACCGACGGCCAGATCTTCCTCGAGACCGACCTCTTCTACTCCGGGGTGCGTCCGGCTATCAACGTCGGCCTTTCGGTCTCCCGCGTCGGCGGCAGCGCCCAGATCAAGGCGATGAAGCAGGTCGCCGGCACCCTGCGGTTGGCCCTCGCCCAGTACCGTGAGATGGCTGCCTTCGCGCAGTTCGGCTCCGACCTCGACGCCGCCACCCAGCGCCAGCTCAGCCGCGGCGCCCGCCTGGTGGAGATCCTCAAACAGCCGCAGTACAAGCCGATGCCGATCGAGAAGCAGGTTCTGGTCGTCTACGCCGCCAACAACGGTTATGTCGATGCCTATCCCGTCGGCGCTGTAAAGCGCTTCGAGACCGAGCTTCTCTCCTTTATGGAGAGCAAGCACGGCCAGTTGCTCGGCGACCTGAAGGCAAAGAAGGCCATTGACGCCGAGCTCGAGGGACGCATCAAGTCCGCCCTGGAAGAGTTCAAGGGTCAGTTTGTGGCTTAATCAAACACAAGCAGAGGGTTTGGACAGATGCCAAGTCTGAAGGATATAAAAAAGCGGATCGGGTCGGTCAAAAACACCCGACAGATCACCAAGGCGATGAAAATGGTTTCCGCCGCCAAGCTGCGACGGGCCCAGGATGCCGTGGTGGCCGCGCGTCCGTACGCTAACAAGATGATGGAGGTTCTCTCCAGCCTCGCTCTGCGCGAAGAGCCGGGTGCGCATGCGCTGCTTACGCAGCGCGGCAAGGGCCGGGTCCTGGTTCTGCTGCTGACCGCCGACCGTGGCCTCTGCGGTGGCTTCAACGGCAACGTCTCCAAGGCAGCTGAACGCTTCATCCGCAGCAATGCCGATGGCTACGAAGGCTATGACCTGATGATTGTCGGCCGCAAGGGGCGCGACTATCTCAGGACGCGTCCGGGGATAAACATCGCCAAGGTGTACGAGAACATCACCAGCAGCATTTCCTACAGCACTGCCGCGCTGCTTGGCCAGGAAATCGTTGACGGCTACATCGCCGAGAAATACGATGCGGTCTATTTCATCTACAATGCCTTTCGCAGTGCCATCTCGCAGGATGTGACCATCGACCAGCTCCTGCCGATTGTCCCCAAACAGGTCGAAGAAGGGGCCCACGTGGCCGAATACCTGTATGAGCCGAACCGCAGCGAAGTTCTTGCGCAGATCCTGCCCAAGCATGTCGAAGTGCAGATTTTCCGCGGTCTGCTCGAATCTGTGGCCTCGGAACACGGGGCGCGCATGAGTTCCATGGACAGTGCCAGCAAAAATGCCTCGGAGATGATCGGCAAGCTGACCCTGCAGTATAACCGGGCGCGCCAGGCCGCCATCACCAAAGAGCTGATGGAAATCATTTCCGGCGCCGAATCTATCAAGTAATTCAGCAAATAGCGATTTACACCTGAAGCAGGTGGAAAAAGGAGGAACGGTACATCATGAATAAAGGAAAGATCACGCAGGTCATCGGGCCCGTTGTCGACGTGGAGTTCGAGGCCGGTAAGCTCCCCGAGATTTACCACGCCCTCAAGATCACCAATCCTGCCCTGGGTGAGGGGGAGGGTAACCTGGTCGTCGAAGTTGCCCAGCACCTCGGCGAGAACACCGTCCGCGCCATCGCCATGGATTCCACTGACGGCCTGGTTCGCGGTCAGGAAGTTCTCGATACCGGCAAGCAGATCGTCATGCCGGTCGGCCGCAAGACTCTGGGACGCATTCTCAACGTCATTGGCCAGCCGGTCGACGAGATGGGCCCGGTCGGTGCCGAGCTCGAGTGGGAGATTCACCGCCCCACTCCTTTGTTCGTCGATCAGTCGACCAAGGTCGAGGCGTTCGAGACCGGCATCAAGGTCGTCGACCTTCTTGCCCCCTACGCCCGCGGCGGCAAAATCGGGCTCTTCGGCGGCGCCGGGGTTGGCAAGACGGTTCTGATCATGGAGCTGATCCACAACATCGCCAAGCAGCACGGCGGCTTTTCGGTCTTTGCCGGCGTCGGCGAGCGGACCCGTGAGGGGAACGACCTCTGGCACGAGATGAAGGACTCCGGTGTTCTCGACAAGGCTGCCCTGATCTACGGTCAGATGAACGAGCCGCCGGGCGCCCGTGCCCGCGTCGCCCTTTCCGCGCTGACGGTTGCCGAATATTTCCGCGACGAAGAAGGCCAGGACGTGCTCCTCTTCGTCGACAACATCTTCCGGTTCACTCAGGCCGGTTCCGAGGTTTCGGCTTTGCTCGGCCGCATTCCCTCCGCCGTTGGTTACCAGCCGACCCTCTCCACCGAGATGGGCGAGCTGCAGGAGCGAATCACCACCACCAACAAGGGCTCGATCACCTCGGTACAGGCGATCTACGTCCCTGCCGACGACCTGACGGACCCGGCGCCGGCGACGGCCTTTGCCCATCTCGACGCAACCACCGTTCTTTCCCGGCAGATTGCTGAACTCGGGATCTACCCCGCCGTCGACCCCCTCGACTCCACCAGCCGTATCCTCGATCCCCAGGTGGTTGGCGAGGTGCACTACAAGATTGCCCGTGACGTGCAGTACGTCCTGCAGCGCTACAAGGACCTGCAGGACATCATCGCCATTCTCGGCATGGACGAACTCTCCGAAGAGGACAAGCTGGTCGTCGCTCGTGCCCGCAAGATTCAGCGTTTCCTCTCCCAGCCGTTCCACGTGGCTGAGGTTTTCACCGGTTCCCCCGGCAAATATGTCGAGCTCAAGGACACCATCCGCGGTTTCCAGGAAATCGTCGAAGGCAAGCACGACGACCTTCCTGAGCAGGCCTTCTACCTGGTGGGCACCATCGAAGAGGCTATTGAAAAGGCCAAGAAGCTGGCGGCCTAATCAAAAACCGGCACGAGGCTAAGGGCCAAGGGCAAAGGGACAACCTTTAGCCCTTTGCCCTTGGCCCTTAGCCAGAGGTGTTATAAATGGCAGAAAAACTCAGACTGGACATGGTCACCCCCTACAAGCAGGTCCTTTCCCAGGATGTGGAGGAGGTCACTGCGCCCGGCACCGTCGGGGAGTTTGGCATCCTGCCGGGCCATACGCCGTTGCTGACCACTCTGAAGATCGGCGAACTGAGCTATCGCCAGGGTGCTGAAACCTTTCATGTGGCTGTCAACTGGGGCTACGTCGAGGTGGAGGATGACAAGGTGACTGTCCTTGTTGAGACTGCGGAGCCGGCCGACGAGATTGATCTGGAGCGGGCCAAGGTGGCACTCGGCCGGGCGGAAGAGGCACTCAGGAAGCTCTCGCCGGAAGACAAGGATTTTATGGCTCAGCAGGCTGCCGTAGAGCGTGCCATGATCCGCATCCAGGTGGCCGGCCGGCGTGTACAGCGCGGGCACTAGTAAAGACACCGTTCACTCTAGTAATAAGAAAGGCGGCCCGGTGGGCCGCCTTTCTTATTTGGATGGTAGCGCGGAGTGCCGCTCAGCTTCTCGCTCCTGGAGAATCTGCGGCATCTTTTCCTGCACGAACTGAAGATGATCCATCATCGATTGTCGTGCCTGCTCCGGGTTGCGGTCGCTGATGGCCTCGTAAATCGACCTGTGTTGGGCAAGCAGAGCCTCCAGGTAGCCTTCGCGCCGGTAGAATTCAGTCAGGGCCAGCTCGATGGTGGCGTGAAACAGGCCCCGAATGGTGTCGAGCACATGCAGTTGCAGTGTGTTATGGGTTGCCGTGGTGATGGTGTAGTGAAATTGGGCGTCCACCTTGGGATCCCAGCCGCCGCGGGCAGCCTGGCGCTCCATTTCTTTGAGCAGTTTGGCAAGGGTGTCAATTTCCTCCTGGGTGGCGCGGCTGGCGGCCAGAAAAGCGGCCCAGCTCTCAATACCCATGCGCACCTCGACCAGGGCCTGCAGGAGAAGGGGATCCTTCTCCACCATGGTCGTAAGAGGGTCGGCCAAAACGGTTTCGGTCAGTGAGCGGACGTAGGTACCGCCCCCCTGCCGTGATTCGAGCAGTCCCATGGCTTCAAGAACCATAATCGCCTCGCGAACAGACGGCCGGCTGACTCCAAGCAGGGTAGCCAGGTCGCGTTCCGAGGGGATACGCTCACCGGGTTTGAGCTGGCCCTTGGAAATGAGAACCTTGATCTGCTCGACAATCTCCTCGGAGATTTTCTTGGGCCGAATTGGTTTGAATAATATGGTCATGCCATTTCTCCGAATGGGCTATTGGTATGGCCAATTTTTAGCATGGACGGCGGTGAAGGTCAAGAGGGGGATTGAGGTAAATCCGCCCGGTCTGCCGGCGAAAGATGGGGACCGATGCCATTCATCGAGCGCAACAGGGCTTCCTGGCTGTGCGCCTCAAGCGTCATGGTCGGCCGCTGCGGCAGAGTGGCAATCAGAGAGAACAAGGAGGCGAAATCAATCCCCCCCTCCCCCACCGGCAGGTGCTCATCGTGCTTGCCAAAGTTGTCGTGCAGATGCAGGTGCACCAGGCGCGGGCCAAGGGCGGCAAACCACTCGGCCAAGGAGACTTCGGCGAAAAGGTGCCAATGACCGATGTCGAAGCAGTGTCCCAACAGCTGGGAATCTATACTGTCGAGCAGGGCGACCAGGGTTTCGGTTCTTACCTCGAATATATTCTCCAGGGCCATCCTGCAGCCGGCTTGCGCGGCCCGCTCGAGCAGGGGGGGCCAGAAAAGCTGATTCTGCTCCAGCCAGAGATGGTCCTGGCCACCGTATTTCCAGGGATCATAGCCGGGATGGAAGACCACCAGTCTGGCTCCAAGCGCCTCGGCGGCGTTGATGCTCTGTGCAAAACGGTGTCGGGTTGCCGCGAAAACCAGAGGCTCCAGGGCTCCGGGGTTGAGATCCATGAACGGTGCATGAACGGTGCAGGCGAGACCGGCTGCCTCCAGTTGGCGGCCGGTATGGCGCAAGGCGTCCAAAGACAGTTGGTCAAGGTCTGGGCCCTTGAAGGCGATTTCAGGCTGCAGACGATGCTCGAGCAAAAAGGGAAAAGTGGCCTCGAGTTGCCGGTACGGCACATGGACATGCAGAAGCTTGCATCGACTGGCGGGCTCTATTACCAAATTCGTCTCCTGGATGCTGGATCGGCTATTCCTCAGCCGGAGTGGCGAAAGGTTTGTGGAGGACGGGTGAGGCGTCAACCCTCGCGGTGAGGGTGTCGCCCGTACCGGCGACGGTGGATGCCGCAAGAAGGACGCCCATTAAAATGCGAGGTTGATGTTTCGGACCCCATAAACAGCCGGCCGCACGAGTCTGCGCATGAAATCGGTAAAGCTTGGAAAAGACAAGGAGATATAATGAGTTGGGGCCTTTTCGATGAGGAGAAAAGGCTTGACAACATATGTATACAGTATACAATAAATTCTGTATACAGTCTACATTGGACATGTCAACGGAGACCCCAGTGAGAAGAAAACCGATCGAAAGACACCAAACGCTGCGGGAAAAGATCCTGGAGACGATTCGCGAGGCGATCCTCAAAGGATCACTCAAGCCCGGGGAGAAAGTGGCGGAACCGGAACTTGCCGAACGCTTCGGCATCAGTCGGACGCCGATCCGAGAAGCCTTCCGCCAGCTCGAATCGGAAGGGTATCTGACCGTAATTCCGCGCAAGGGCGCCGTGGTCACCTCCCTGTCCGAGCGTGACGTGGCGGAATTCTATTCCATCAAGAGCATCCTCGAGGGTTACGCCGCGCGCATTGCTTCGGAGAGGCTCAGCGACAAAGAGATCGAACGCTTGGACGCGATCAACGACCGGCTGGAGCAGTTGGCCCGGGAAGGGGACGTCAAGACCTTCTTTCGCGTCCACAACGAGTTCCACGAACTCTTCATCAAGGCCGCCGGCAACGAAAAACTCTACGAACTCATCAGCCACCTGATGATGAAGTTCAACCGGCCGCGGATGGCTTCCCTCTCCCTGCCGGGCAGGATGGAGATCTCGGTGCAGGAGCACCGCAAGATCATCGAGGCCTTTAAGAGCAAGGATGGAGAGAAGGCCGACAATCTGGTGCGCAAGACTGCCGCCTACGGTGGCCAAGTCCTGATTCAGAGTATTGCCCAGGAAGAAGGCAGACGGGTGGAAAAATCGATACTGCAAAGGGTGGTCGACGTCTGAAAGGATCGCCCCTCGTCCTCCTGGCCCGTCCCGCAAGGACGGGCTTTTTTTTCGGCGGAAAGGGAATGGCATTTGGCAATTGCCGGGAGCGGTTCCATCCACTAGACTGGTAGTGAAAGGAGCGAACGCCATGCTCTGGATGCTGCTGGCGATGTTCACCGCCGTTTCTGAATCGGCCAAAGACATTCTGAGCAAACAGCGCCTTCATCAGGCCGATGAGTACCTGGTCGCCTGGGCCTGGCGCTGCTTCGCGCTCCCCTTCCTGCTGCCGCCGTTTCTCCTCCTCTCCCTTCCGCCGCTCGGCCCGGCATTCTGGCAGGCGTTGCTGATCAGCGGCGGCCTGAACGTAGTGGCCACCGTCCTCTACATGAAGGCGATCAAGGCCTCGGACCTCTCGCTGACTGTGCCGATGGTCGCCATCTCTCCGCTTTTTCTGTTGCTGACCTCCCCTCTGTTGCTCGGCGAAACGCCCGGGCCTAGCGGGGTTGCCGGAGTTTTGCTCATTGTCACCGGCGCTTATCGGCTCAAGGCCGGCGAGAGCAAGGCGGGTTTGCTGGCGCCGTTGCGTGCCCTGCTGGCGGAGCGTGGACCGCGCCTGATGCTGCTGGTGGCCCTCATCTGGAGTGTTTCGGCCAACTTCGACAAGATTGGCGTTCGTAATTCCTCGCCTCT
>Ga0256865_1000067_pt1 | contig 36196 bp, 44 predicted proteins | sample RVTome_14_FD_187337 | JGI IMG/M metagenome (GOLD analysis project Ga0256865, IMG submission 187337) | Soil microbial communities from uranium-contaminated site in the Upper Colorado River Basin, Wyoming, United States - RVT145D125 HiSeq ... | reverse complement strand
GATTTTGCAGGAACCTCTAATACTTCAAAGGCTTCAACCACAGAATGACTTTGACTTGACCCTTGCCCTGTATGGACCTTAAACACTTTTTAACAATTTTTACCCACTCGATTACACGAAGACCCAATTTTTTAAGAAGAAAAGCCAACAGATGAAAGCAAAAGGAGCTAGAGAGGATAGCGGTCTTGTTTATTCCACTGAGCATGGGAAAATGTGTCCCGCTTGCAGCAAACCAAAGAGCTTATGTGTGTGTGGTCGGGGTAGGTCAACCGCTAAAGGAGATGGGGTTGTTCGGGTGGGAAGGGAAACTAAAGGACGTAAGGGAAAAGGTGTGACCATTATTACGGGGGTACCCCTTGCTTATTCTGAGCTTATAAATCTTGGAAAACAGCTAAAGAAAAAGTGTGGTTCTGGAGGGACGGTCAAAGAAGGTGTCATTGAGATTCAGGGCGATCACCGTGATCGGTTGGTGGATGAGCTTAAGAAACAGGGTTGGACCGTAAAACGCTCTGGGGGTTAAACCCTTGGGCACTCGAAAGGGACCCGTTTAGCAGAACATAGGATTTACTTTTTTTAAGATCACATCAAACGTGAAAAGATACCCTTTGTTTTTATAATTAATATTACATGCCTTAAAAAAATTAGTAAATTCTAATTACTTCAGCATTTCTTCCCCTTTAAACTTTAAAAAAAAACTTGACATAAAAAGGTCTAAAAAAATATGATAGGGCTTTATTTTTTTAAATAAGAATAAAAAGACTCTTAAAAATTGGAAATTGGTTGATAAATTGAAAAAAATAACTTTGAACTTAAAACAAACCGCTCTTTGCTTAACCGGCGTTTTTCTTTTTCTTTCGGGACCAATAAATTTCGAATGGGTGGAGAACCCCTTGACCGCTGGGAAACCAACACGCCTTGCTTCACAGCATTTATCTAATTTTTGTAATGGCACGTGTTCTTCCGCAACCTTTGTTCATTCCTCAGGTCAAACCCTGATCCCAGTTTTATTCCCAAGTTTTGAACCACAGGCCATTTTTACAGGAAACCGCACTGGTCAAACCGATCATTTTTGGTTTTTTATTAGACCCCCTCCTTTCTTCCTTATCATTTGAATTCAATTTCTACCCCTTAATTTGAAACTCATTGGTGGTTAGAGTTCCCGAGCCCAACCGAAATGGTATTCGGGTCCACTCAGACCAAGAGGGTTTCATTAGAGAGTCCATTATTGAATTCATCTCCTGGGTTTTACCAAATTCAAGGGGGTGTAATTTTTTCGACAGAGCTTTTTATTTTTTTTCGGCCTGTTTTTTTTAAATGATAAAGGAGAAATAATGTATTTATGCCATCAATGTGGAAAAGAAGTCCCGGTGACTTTATATGATCAACGGACATCTTATCAGGATGTATGTGAACAATGCTTCATTGAACTACAGAAAGAATATTCCAATGCCAATGAGGGTTGAAAATTAAGGAAAAGGATTGTTCTTTTTTTTTTGGGAAAAAGTATTTAACCTTTCAAGGTGTTTTAGGCAATCTAAAGGAGGTGTATGATGAAGAAACAATTGTTCCTATTTGCTCTGTTCGCTTTCTTGGTCTTCTCAGGGGGACAGCTTGGATTTGCGGGGTCAGAGAAATCATCCATGAGTAAAGGGGTCCATGAAATGGCTGATATTATGATTCACTTAAACCATAGTCCAAGTTCTTCTGAAAAAGCCACGCTTGAAAAAATGATTAAAGATAAATCTGCTTCAAATTGGGAGCGGACCTTGGCGAATGTCATGCTTAACCTAAACCATAAGCCCTCTTCATCAGATAAAAAGAAGCTGACCGAAATTATGGAAGATAAATCGGCCCCACCTGCTGTTCGGGAATTGGCCGCTATTATTTATGATTTGAACCATAAACCGACGGAAGATGATAAAGAAAAATTAGGAAAGATGTTGAAATGATTTTGTTGCCGTTGGTAAAAATACCGGGGAAGAAAGTAATAGGTCTCTTAAAAAAATGGTTAGGAACAGGAGCCGTTTGTAAGCAGAAGTGAACGCCATGTCAGAGATTATCTATTATGTGGCCACTAGCCTCGACGGGTTTATTGCGACCCCTGATGGTGGTGTTCGATGGCTATCCCCCTTTGAAAATACTGGAGAAGACTACGGATACCAGCGCTTTTATGGATCCGTTGATGGGCTTGTTATGGGAAGCAAAACCTATGAACAGGTTCTGGCGATTGGTGAATGGCCTTATCCCCATAAACCCTGTTGGGTGTTTTCCAAACGCAGCTTCAAAACACAAGAGCCAGAGGTCACTATTTTTTCAGGTGAACCTTGTGATTTTAAGGAGGAAATTATAAAACATGGGCTACTGCGGGTATGGTTAGTGGGGGGTGGAAAATTAGCCTCTTCTTTCAGAGCGGAAAGACTCATCACAGAATATATTATTTCGATCATTCCTATCTTTCTTTGCGGGGGGATCTCCCTCTTTGCCCCAAAAGGCTCATTGGAAAAAATAAAAATGGTTGACCCTAAATTTTACCCAAATGGAATTGTTCAACTCCGATATATAAAAGAAGACGGTTTATGAACCATTCATTGAGGTTAGCCCGCTGGTACCGGACTCCCGTAATTCCTGGTGTTAAATTCTCCGCTTTTTTATTTCTGTTGGTTTTTCCTTGAGATTTTAGTGACCTCCTTATACCGAAAACAGTTGATCGTGTGATCATTGACCATCCCTACGGCCTGCATGTGGGCATAAACAACAGTTGATCCCATAAATTTAAAGCCTCTTTTTTTGAGGTCCATGCTGAAAGCGTCAGATTCTTTGGTTGTTGCGGGAACCTGCTTTAGGTTTTTCCATCGGTTCTGAATGGGTTGTTTATCCACAAATTCCCAACTGTAATTGGAAAAACTTCCAAATTCTTCTTGAATATTCAAAAATTGTCTTGAATTATTAATGGCAGCCTCAATTTTTAACCTGTTCCGTATAATCCCAGCATTGGCCATTAATTCATCAAACTGTTTCTTGCTGTATTGTGCAACTTTTTTGGGGTTAAAATGGCTAAACGATTTTGTAAAGTTTCTCCTTTTTTTTAAGATCGTCAACCAACTTAAACCTGCCTGAAAAGATTCGAGAATCAGAAATTCAAACAGTTTCCGATCATCAAAAACGGGTACGCCCCATTCCTGATCATGATATTCGATATAAAGCGGATCTTCCGTTACCCAGCCGCAGCGGTGATTCATCTTTTTTCCACTTTAAAGAAATGATAGGGTCTATTTTTGAATTATGTTCTATAACATGGGTGGGTTTTCATAATCAATGCTTATATAAGCAGAACCTTTTTTAAATGGTTTGTCCATTGGAATGTCTTTACATACCCATTGAGGGATATAGTTGAGCAGGGCAAAAATTAACTTTTAAAAATGAGGATTTAGAATTTTTTTTTATAAAAAATCTAATCAAAATTAAAACAGATGACCTTTCTATGTCCCGCGACCTTTTGAGCAACTCCAATGGTTCAAAATAAGCAACTGACACCGGTTTTTCGGATACTGCGAAGAATAATGCTTCCCTACAAGAGGGTATTAGACTGCAAAGAAGATGGGCCAGGGAATATCTATTTGGATACTTTTCATATCTTGGAGAATAAGAAACCCCTCTTTTTTGGGGCAGTTCAAACCCGAAAAAGTTATGTCAGTTTTCATCTCATGCCTGTTTATGTAGATCCCAGGATTCTAAAAATAATATCAGACTCACTTCGGAAGCGGATGCATGGAAAGTATTGCTTCAACTTCAAAACCATTGCTTCAACTTCAAAACCATTGATCGGGTCCTTTTTAAGGAACTTAAAAATCTTACGAAAATGGGTTATCACTTTTATAAAAAACAGAAATATGTTAAAAAGAATTAATTTTTCGGGAATAGGTTTCGTAAGGCGTCCCTTGCCAGGATTTCCCATTTGGTCTGTTCGGAAAAAGGTATTTCAAACCACCCTGACATGGGAGCTTTATTTTTAAAAGGGTTGAGTAGACTATATTTTTTGATTTTAAATGAATTCGGATCAAAACCCTTCCCCAGTCTGAATACCATTTGCTTTTTGTGATAAAATGCAAACACTTTGTCTTTGTATTTGATCCCGGGGGAAGACATCATTTTGCCAGGGCGGACAGAACGGTTCTCCTTTTCAAGTTTTTTGGAAATTTTTAGAAATAGTTTTTCTTCTTTCTCCATAAACCCGGACCCTTTTTAAACCAATATTGCCTTTAAGGATAACAGGTAATTGAAAAGGAAGGAAGTTAAAAACTGTTTAATTAAACCGACCTTTTTTTACAAATGAACGGGTTGAAAATGAAATAGGAGTAACCGATTTCCGAAAGGAAGCAAGAACTATGAAGAAAAAATAAAAAAGAGATGAAAAAAGAAAAATACGTATTTGCGGATACAACCGAGAAACAAGAATGGGAAAGGTTGCGCCTCATTGAACGGGAGTTTGACCCTAAAACATTTCACCTCCTCCATCAGCTAGGGATACAATCTGGCATGGAATGCCTCGAGTTAGGTCCCGGGGCAGGTTCCGTCATGAACTGGATGCTGGAAAAAGTCGGTCCTAAAGGGCAGGTTACCGCGATTGATTTGGACATCCGGTTTGCGGCCCAAACAAAAGCATCCAATTTAACTATTCAAAAAATGAACATCTTGGATTCGAAACTTAAACCAGAAAGTTTTGATATGATCCATGGGAGGTATGTGGTGATGCATATCCCTGAATATCAGAGGGCCCTTTCCATTTTGAATCATTCACTAAAACCTGGAGGTTGGATTTTATTGGAGGAACCTGATTTCGGAATAGCCTTTCCTTCAAATTTTGAGGATGATTGGGGAAGAACGTTTACCCGAATATCGGAAGCTATTAAGGAATTATATCAATCGATGGGGATCCAATGGCGAATGGGCCGAAAGGTACCATCTCTTTTTCAAAACCACGGTCTTCAGAATTTGGGTACGGATGTTTCTGCTTTTATGTCCAAAGGTGGATCCGGGGTTTCTCAAATCATGAAAAGATCCGTTGAGTATTTGAGAGAACCTTTATTAAAAACGGGAAAAACCCTTTCCAAGGATGTGGACCTTTATATAAAACTTTGTGATGAACTCTCTTTCTGGGCAACCTATTATGCAACTTTTTCCACCTGGGGAAAAAAGAAATGAAAGTCAAAATAAGTCAATCTACCATTGAGTGTGTTGAAGGGGATATTACCCAGCAGAATACCGATGCCATTGTCAATGCGGCGAATACAACCCTCCTGGGGGGTGGGGGAGTGGATGGTGCGATTCATCGTGTGGGAGGTCCAAAAATTTTGGAGGAATGCAAAAAAATAGGGGGCTGTCCTACAGGTGAAGCCCGGATAACCACGGGAGGAAGGTTAAAAGTCCAATATGTGATTCATACCGTGGGCCCGTTTTATAAGGATGGTAAAGGAAAGGAAGCAGAGTTTTTGGCGAGTGCCTATCGGAACTCCTTAAAACTTGCCTCGCAGCATCAAATTAAAACCATTTCTTTTCCTTCTATTAGCACAGGGGCCTATGGATACCCATTAGAGTTGGCAGCCCAATTGGCTTTGAAAACGGTCATAGAATATATAAAGGAACACCCAGAAATTGAACAGGTCCGTTTTGTTCTGTTCGGGGAAAGAGCCTTCAAAGCCTATTCGGATGCCTTACAGGTGCTGATATCAAAAAATTCAGGAAATTGAATGGGAGTAGCTGCATCTACCAGAAAGGTGAAAAAAAAGTCGGTTTATCCGCTTTAGGAATTGAAGCTCCTCTTTTTTTGGACCTTGTATCGGATGGGGTTTTCGCGTTTGTTTGAGCCATAGTCTTTTTTTTGGCTGGTGCCTTTTGTTTTTTGGCTGGAGCTGGAAATAAAAGTTCAGTAAACACTAACCTTTCTCCTTCCAACCAATCCTCGAGTTCGTGGCCCGGGATATTTCCTTTTAGCTCATAGACCTCATACGCTTTTTTGGTTATTTTTTCTCGAACGATTTGAACAACGTCTAATTGGCCATTCATGGCATCCTCCTTTTTTTAGAATTGACCAGTTGATATATTATATTAAACCAAAAAATTGTCAACGGTTATCAGATAGGAGGAGATAAAACGTTAATTTTTCCCCCGGATTATTATTTTAAGGTTGGGATCTTAACCAGAACGAAAAACCCCCCCCCATTTTTTGGATTTTCCAAACTTTATACTTCCGGAATATTGGTCCACAATATCCTGCACAATTCCCACACCCAGTCCGTGGCCCCCGGGTTCCTCCCGATCCTGATTTTCAAGCTTATTATAAAATAGGAACATTAAATGAACATGAATGGGGGTTTTTAAAAAAAAGAAAACAAAACAAAGAAGGAAAAAACTTAACTGGTGTGGGTTTTATAAATACCTTGAAAAAATTAAGGCCGTCACGTCATTCCCGCTGGGGGGTAATTGCCGAAATGACAGCCTAAAATTTCAAGTTATTTGTGGGGCGCTACAGTGGGAAGGGGTAATAAAATCTTTGAAGCCCTAAATTTCAGACAAATAGCCCCCCTCCTTTTGCCATGAGGTGGGGCAAATTTCCACAAATTCGGTTTTTTTTTGAAAATCAGATCCCCGTTTGAATCATTAAATTTTAATTATTTTAAATAGTTATAAGATTTATGGGGACAAGGGCATGTTAATTGAATATTGATTTTTAATAGAGAAAAAGCCATGGTTTTTTAAAGGATGCTTAGGCATAAAGGAGGTTTAAAATGAGACGTGTGGAGTATCTTTCAACACAGCGGGAGTTTAAGACCCTCCCCGCAGATGTGTTAATGGAATGGAACGTGGTGACGATTCAGCCCACCGATAGTTGCAGGTATGCGGCTTCGCAATTGACAAAGGGCGGTTTTGGCAGCCTTCCTGTAGTGGATGATCAAAATCGGTTGTTAGGAATTATTAGCGAATATGACTTGCTCGACTTGCTTAGGGAAGAGCGAAATTTGGCTGATGTTCTGGTTTCTGAAGTGATGTCAAAAGACGTCCAGGTGGTTCAGTATGATACACCTGCAAAAGAAATCTGTGACATTCTCCAAAACAAACACCTGATTCGTGTTCCGGTGGTTCATAATGGCCATCTGGTGGGAATTGTTGCGCGGAGAGATGTTTTGCTGGGTTACATTAAATCCACTGCCAAATACTGGCCATAATTTTTTCCTCCTCAGTGATCCTGCAATTTATTCATTTGCTTGCTGCGATAATCTGGACGGGAAGCATGATCTTTTTTTCTTTTGTTCTGATGCCCGCTGTCCGTGAAGGGCTTTCTCCATCTAATCGACCAAACCTGGTCCGAGCAGTTGGAAAACGGTACCGAGTTGTGGGCTGGGCAGGTGTAGGAATTTTGTTGGTGACAGTAACTGTATTTGCGGGCAGTGTCGAACCAGCCTAAAGGACTGAATGGAGGAAATACAAAATCAAGAATAAGACCGTTTTCGATGCATTAAATCATCCTTTTCACCCTCAAAAAGGCTTTTATAACAGTGTGAGGGGTGACAACCGTTCTTCATAACCTCCCTTTTAGCCTCAAAAAACACCTTCTAAGCCGCCAATACCCGCTATTATTTACTCTTCCTATAAATATTTCAGTCTCTTACTATCTATTATCCTCAACCCTAAGGCCGCAGCGAGGATCATCCAGCTTTTAGGTTTTTTTTTGTTTGGTGGGTTTGATTTGCTCCGATTCTAGGATCCGCTTCGCCACCTCCTTCCCTTTTCCAGACGCGTTGCGCCATAGCTTGATAACCTTCCTTTCCTCAAGCGTTAATTTAAACCCGTATATTACCTCGCTTTCCTTTACTAAGGACGCGATGTCCGGGTCGTCGCCGGTCAGCAGGAAATCAACCGTTACCCCAAGTCCCTGAGCTATTTTGTAAAGGTTTTCAGCATCCGGCAGACTTCTTCTTTTAAAATATCCTAATAGAACCCCTGATGGAATATTTAAAGATTCTGAAGCCGCCTTTAATGAACCCCAACCAACCCCAAAAGCCGCTTTCACCAACCGCTCGATCCGGTTAATGACCCTCTCCCGATCCAGATCCATAAATATTAGCAATACCTAAATTTTGTATTGACAATTATTAGTAAATGATTATAATCTTCATTGTCCCTTTAAGGACAACCTACCATATATGAAATTTAAAAATCAAAAGGCAATTTACGCGTGGCGGAAGGCCCTTATTTACGAGAAGGGGTACCTGAGCCTGAAGTATGACCTCAAGCTGGCGGTGGAAAAGCAGCTCAATGAGCCGGTTGACTATAACTTGATGGGAAAGGTGCTAAGGGGGGAGCGAGGGCCGGGGCCTTCGGCGCGGAAGATCCGCTGGGCCATTTCCCGGCTTTTAGGAAAGCCGGAGGGGCATTTGTGGCCGGGGAGGTAGTTGGGGACAGATGACAGCGGCGTAAGCGGCTGCCATGAAGCATGTCCGACATTGCGTGGTCAGATCCCATGCCGGGCCAGCGAACGAACCAGCAGGCCGTAGCTATCCGGCGAACGCCAACCAGCACGGTCATGCAACGCCGGTGGTTATTCATGGGAGAGCTGATCGAATACACCGAAAAGCATTATACAAGGGGTTACCAGATGAGTTACCTAGTCTCTAAAACAAGGAGGTCAAAAAAAATGGAGTTCCATTCAAATCTATTCCTGGGTTATACAATCGAAGTGGATGCAACAGGTCAAAATTTTGCTATTCGGAATGAGAACCAAGAAATCCTCCGAATCATCTCAGTCGATGAACTTCTGGCTACGTTCGTAGCCCCTCTCATCCATCCCGACCTAAGACGCAGTGAGACTCGGGTAAACGCGGCCCTACAGCTGAAGTTTACCTATGGAAAGGGGACCACATTTGAAGGGATTAGTGGCACAATCGGAGGTGGTGGACTTTTCATTGAGTCGCGATCTCCCTATCCTATTGGGAGTCTCCTTGATCTTGAAATTAAACTGCCTTATAGGCCAACTGAACCAGTATACGCTTCAGGTAAGGTGGTCTGGAACCGGACCAAGATGGAACGTACCATTTTTTTTCCTGGAATGGGAATTGAATTCAAAAGAATTTCACCTGAAGATAAAAAACGTATACTCGAATTTGTTCATATTTTCACGAAGAAATCTTAAAAGATGAGAAAAATTCACCAAGTAATGCATCGATCTATCCTTATCGCTGAAGACGATATTAATCTAGCACATACGTTGGGTGAAGCAATTGACACAGTTTCCGATCAGATAAACCTCCGGGCGATCGTGATCTATCCGGTACCTTCGTTGGATGAGGCAATTCAAGTCATTTGCCGATGGAGAATCGATCTGATGATCGTAGATGAGAAATTACGGGGTAATTTGACTGGATTGGATCTGATCAAACTGCTCAATAATACATCGCTCCATATGGCAAAGGTCCTTATTACAGGAGACACGGGCACGACCAATTACTGCCTCTATTCAAAAGATCACCACATTGACGCGATAGTAGAAAAACCTTTGAAAATCCGAAAACTAAAAAAGATTTTGCGGACAGTGATGACAAAGAACGTTCAGATTGGGAAGGTTTGACACAGCCGGGGAGGATTCGCCGCAAACCCTTTTGCCTTGTTACCATGATCAAGGCCATAAAAGAAAATTTTCAAATCCAAAAAATTCCGCTTTCTAGAGTTTTAATTTCAAGCTTTAATTAAATAGAGAATGTCATTTTTAAAAAAGACCCTCTAATAGTTAGCAGATACGCGGTAATTGCTCACCGCTGAGCATTTCAACCAACCGGGTGGTTCCCACTGAGCTTTTCAATTTAACCAAGGGTTCTGATTTTTCTTCAACCCATCCAATGATCGAAGCTCCTTTCCCCAATGGGTGTGACCGCATAACGGCAAGCGCGCGTTCGGCATCCCGGGGAGGAACAAAAGCCACAAAACGGCCCTCGTTGGCAACGTAAAGAGGGTCAAACCCTAAAATCTCACATGCCCCTTTTACATCTTCACGAAAGGGAATTTTCTTCTCATCCGTCATTATTCCACGGTGTGCAACACGGGAGATTTCATTGAGGGCGCTCGCCAGTCCCCCACGGGTTAAATCCCTCATACAGTGAATTTCCACATCATGAGAAAGAAGGTCTAATACCATTGGGGAGAGTGGGGCGGAGTCGGATTCAATGGAGGTTTCAAACTCTAATCCTTCCCGAATCGCCATGATGGCAATGCCATGTCGTCCAATGTCCCCGCTTAGGAGGATTAAATCGCCGGGTTGAACCTGGGAGGGGCCTATGGTTTGGCCGTGCTCAATGAGTCCTATTCCTGAGGTATTAATAAACAGTTGGTCCCCTTTTCCTTTGTCTACGACTTTGGTATCCCCAGTGACGATTTGAATACCGGTTTTCTTTCCTGCTTCACGAATGGATTGAACCACTTTCCAGAGGGTTTGCATGTCTAACCCTTCTTCGATTATTAAACCCAGGCTTAAAAACATCGGCCGCGCTCCGCTCATGGCCAAGTCATTGACCGTTCCGTAAACCGAAAGTGACCCGATGTCTCCACCTGGAAAGAAAAGAGGATTGACCACATAGGAATCGGTGGTAAAGGCAACATTTATTCCCTTAAGGGGAAGAACGGCGGAATCATGCCGTTGGGTTATAAATTCGTTTTTAAACCCGGGTAGAAACATTTTTTCGATCAGTTGATGGGTGAGTATTCCGCCACCCCCATGGGCCAAGAGCAGATTGGGGTAGTCGGATACGGGTAGGGGGCAGTTGATGGAAAAAGGTTGTGGGGATTTCATTCCTAAAACTCCTCTGTTTTTGAATAAACCATTTTATCTTAATTCAGTTAAAATACACCGAGGCTTTTCGCGTCATTCCCGCGGAAGCGGGAAACCAGGAGAAAGATTTATCCCCCACCTTACCCCCCTCAAAGGGGGAGAGATTAAGGGAGAGGGGTTTTTAGATACTCTACGCTCTGGACGCGAGGAACTTCATTCTTCCGGTATTTATAATATGCGGCACACGCGCCTTCGGAAGAAACCATGGTTGCACCCAAAGGATGCTCCGGAGTACAGCTTTTCCCAAAGCAAGAACATTCAGGGGGTTTTTTGATCCCCTGTAAAATTAATCCGCTGATACATTCAGTGGGTTCTTCCAGATGAAATCCTTCAACCTGAAACCGTTTTTCGGCATCGAAGCTCTCAAAGGGCTCCTGAAAACCAAGACCACTTTTTGGGATCTGCCCGACTCCCCGCCATTTTCTTGAAACCACTTTGAAGACCTCCTGAAGAATTTTTTGGGCCGGGCGGTTTCCCTTCCGCTGAACCGAACGGGTATATTGGTTTTCAGTGTGAGCGCGGGCTTCCTCCAACTGCTTAACGCACATGTATACCCCTTGGAGAATATCCAGGGGTTCAAAACCTGTAACGACGATAGGAACGTTGTATTTGTTTGAAATCGGTTCATATTCTTCATAACCCATAATTGTACAGACATGCCCAGCCGCTAAGAAACCTTGCACCCGGTTGTTGGGAGAGGACAGGATGGACTCCATTGCAGGGGGAACGTTGACATGGGAAACTAAAAGAGAAAAATTAAGAATGCTTTTTTGTTTTGCCTGATAGACGGCCATGGCCGTGGCCGGGGCAGTGGTTTCAAAACCGACGGCAAAAAAAACAACCTGTTTTTGGGGAAATTTCTCGGCAAGTGATAAGGCGTCTAAGGGGGAGTAGACCACTCTCACCTCTGCCCCTTTTGCCTTTGCGGAGAAGAGGTCTCCTTTTGCCCCGGGAACTCGAAGCATATCCCCAAAAGAACAAAGAACCACATCGGGCATTAAGGAAATCCGGATGGCTTTTTCGATGAGTTCAACTGGAGTGACACACACAGGACAGCCCGGACCATGGACCAATTCCAAAGAGGGTGGTAGGAGTTCATCAATTCCGAATTTAACAATGGTGTGGGTTTGTCCTCCGCAAACCTCCATGATGGTCCAGGGTTTTGTCGTGATGGTCCTAATCCGCTGCGCATATTGTTGGACTTCTTTTTCGTTCCTATATTCATCAAGGAATTTCATTTGTTTTTTCTCTTAATTTTTTAATCCCCCTTCATCCACCTTTGCTAAAGGGGGAGAGCACTATAATTCCCCTCTTTGGAAAAGAGTGGTTAGGGGAGATTTAAGGATTATAGGATCTTCCTTAGCCCCTTTTCTAAAGAGTAGGATTGAAGCAAAAGGTCTATGGTTTCGGGTTATCGGAATCTAATTCTTGAATTTCTCCCATTTGATCGAGATAATCAAATACCCTGCTCGCTTCCTGTTCATTTATTTTGCTTATCGAAAAACCGGCATGGACAATCACATAATCGCCAACGGATGCTTCAGGGGTATAGGCCAAATTGATCTCTTTGAGAATCCCTCCGAAACTGACCTTTCCCGTCCGCGTCAACGGTCCATCGTCAAGAATGTTGATGATTTTCCCGGGGATTCCAAGGCACATTTTTTTCTATCTTTCACCCGTTTTTCTTGAAGCTGCTATGATTTGGCCTAAAGAAATTCCCCCATCATTGGGGGGGACTTGTTGGTTCCAATAAGGGATTAATCCCTCTTGGGTCAGACGGGCGGTGGCTTTTTCGGTAAGGGTTTTGTTTTGAAAACACCCCCCCGTCAAAATGACTCTTTTCTCACCGACTTGCTTCGTAACCTGAATAATGATCTCAACCAGGGTATTATGAAATTTGGAAGAAATAGTCCCTTTTGATTTCCGTGATGAAATCTCTTTTAGGATCTTTGAAACCATAGGCCCCCAGTCTACAATTAAAATACCGTCATTTTTCGTTTTCCCTACATTGATTTGAAAGGGGTAGCTCTCCATGCATTGGGCGTTTTCACTGGCAACCTCCAGTTCCATGGCCGCTTGGCCTTCATAAGAGGTTTTATTCCGAATTCCAATGATAGCCGCAATGGCATCGAATAGGCGCCCTACGCTGCAGGTATAAGGGGAATTCAATTTTTGAGAAAGCATTTTTTGAAAAACTTTTAGTTCGGAGGGTAAAAAGGATTTTAGAAATGGACTGTCCGTATTTTCGAAAAGGGATGTTCCGAAGACCTCATAGAGCAGACCGAGAGCCGATCTTCTGGGTTCTCTAATGGCTTTTTCACCACCGGGCAGTGGAAAATTTCTAAAATGAGCGACACGGGAAAAAGAGTTTTCATGGATCTGCAGGAACTCTCCCCCCCAGATTGTTCCATCTAACCCAAAGCCGGTTCCATCCCAAGACACTCCCAGGAGGGGACTTTCCAGTTGATGTTCTGCCATGCAGGAGAGAACATGGGCATAATGATGCTGAACGGATTCATTGGGCAATTCTGTTTCTTGTGCATATTGGGTTGATGTGTAATTAGGGTGGGCATCGCTCACGATTTTTTCAGGGATAATATTGAACAGGCGTTTAAAATCCGAAATGGTTTTGCGAAAGGAATGAAATGAAAGTGCGCTGTTTAAATCTCCGATGTGTTGGCTGATGAAAACCTGGTTTCCTGATGAGAGGGCAATGGTGTTTTTTAAATGGGCACCAACGGATAAGGTAGGGGAAATAATTTTATTGAGGCCAATGGGAACCGGTGTATATCCCCGCGCCCTTCGAAGGATCATAAGACGATTATTTACAAAGCGGACCAAGGAGTCATCCAGTTGCCTTGCAATGGGACGGTTGTGAACCAAAAAAAGATCGGCGATGGGATTCAATCTTTTAATGGTTTCATGCTCATCAATGCATAAAGGTTCATCTGAAAGATTTCCGCTGGTGGCAACCACAGGGAGACCGAGCTCCTTTAGAAAGAGATGGTGGAGGGGGGTATAGGGAAGCATGATCCCTAAGGTGGTTAATCCCGGGGCAACGGATGGTGCCACAGGGGATGATTTAAGGGGCTCCCGGTATTGAAGCAGGACAATGGGACTTTCCGGAGATTGTAATATTTTTTTTTCCTCTTCGGAAACCTCGCAAAGGATCTTAACCCAACCCAAATCCGGGGCCATGATTGCAAAGGGTTTTTCAGGGCGGTTTTTCTTGCGCCGTAACCGGTGAAGCGACTTTTCAAGGGTCGCATTGGCGATCAGATGAAATCCTCCCAATCCCTTTAATGCCACTATTTTTCCCTTTCTGATGGCTTTCGTTGCTTGCAGAAGGGCTGGGTGGAATTCATTGATTTTTTTACCTTCTTGGTCCCATAGTTCAAGGTGGGGACCGCATTCCCGGCATGAAATGGTTTGTGCGTGAAAGCGCCGGTCTTTAGGATTTTCATATTCCCGTTCACAATTTTTGCACATTTTAAAAATTTTCATGGTTGTTTTTTCCCTGTCAAAGGGAGTTCCTTCGATAATCGAAAATCGAGGTCCGCAAAGGGAGCAGGTGGTAAAAGGGAATTGATAACGACGGTCATTGGGGTTAAACATTTCCTCAAGACATTCCCTGCAAACTGCAATATCGGGGAGAATTCCTGATGTGCTTTGGCCCTTTTTGCTGGGAAGGATGGTAAAATTTTTGTACCCCCTGGGGGCCAGAAGGGTCATTTCCATTTTTTCCAACGTGGAATGGGCAGGTTGGTTTTCAGAAAAATGATCAATAAAGGAGTTCAATTGGGGGAGGGGGCCTTCTATTTCAATCAAAAGCCCTTCCGATGTATTGCAGACCCAACCGGATAGCCCCAAGCGGGATGCTTTGCGGTGGATAAAGGGGCGAAACCCCATTCCCTGAACTGTCCCTTTTAAAGAAAGCCGGAAGCGCTTGATCTGATTAGTCTTTCCAATTAATTCGTTCATAAATTTCTGCTTCACTTTTTTGAATGATCGCAGGTAAGGCCTCTTGCACTTCAGGGGAGAGTCCCACACCCGTCTCAAAATTTTTTCCTTCGATACCATATACGACGAAATGGGTTGGAAGCTGTTCCAACGCCCGTGATAATTCAATGGCCTCAAAAATACTGAAACCGTGGGTGGAGAATTTGAGAAATCTAGGGGTGAGGGATTGTTGTTGAATATCCACCCGATGAATGGTCCCGGCTTTTTTAGCGGGTTGAATGGCATCAAAGAGAAAAACGCTATGGCTTCCCTTCCAGGCCTCCAGGAGGGCGGTTCCCTCACCGGTTTGCTCCTTAGTGATCACAAAGGGAATTCTTTTATTTCTGAAAGCCCGAACAATTTCGAGGCCGATTCCATCATCATGTTGAAATTCGTTCCCGACCCCGATGAGTAGGGTTTTTGAACTGATTTTTTGTTTTGGCTGGATCATGGCACAGAAAATTTTGCTCCCATTTCTTAGGGGTCCTATATCAAGAAGGGGTCATGGTAGATGATCGATGTTCAGTTTAAGAAAGTGGGTTGAACACGAAATACACGGATCATAATTTCGAATGGATTGCTCGCATTGGTAGGTGAGTTTTTCTTTTGAGAGATGAAAATTTTTTTCAACGAATGCCTTAAGGTCGCTTTCGATTATTTTTTGATTTTGAGAGGTGGGAGGAACAATTTTAGCATCCCTGATCATTCCATTGTCATCTACTTGAAAACGGTGATAAAGGGTTCCCCGGGGGGCCTCCGTGCAGCCATATCCTGTTCCTTTTTGTGGAGAAACCGGGGCTGCGGGTTGGTTGGGCTTCTCGTAATCCTCCATGATTCGCAGGGCTTCGTCACACGCATAGAGAACCTCAATGCTTCGAATAATAATGCTTTGAAAGGGGTTGGTACAGATGGGGGATAATCCCGCCTCACGGGATATTTGCTGAGCTAAAGGTGACAGGTTTTCGAAATTGATATTGTAACGGGCCATGGGTCCCACAAAGTAGGGGGCCCTGTTTCTTAATACAGAGTGAAGGGCATTGGAATAGGGTACCTGCTCTTCCGAAAAATGTTGTTCATAATCCCGAATGTGTATGTTTAACCCTTTATTGGAAAGCAATCGGCCTTCATTAAAAGGGTACTCATCCGGGTGGTGCAGCGCCACGAATTCATAATCGTGGGCGATGTCGGGAAAGGGAAGGGTTGCCGTCCATCGAACGGTTTCCAAAGCGGCCTCACGCGCCCATTTTAATTTCTCCATGAGAGGAAGTAGATCTTTTTGGGTTGGGACCTTATAAAAGCCTCCCACCTTTACGTTAATAGGATGAATTTCCCTTCCCCCCATAAAGGTTAACAGTTCGTTTCCGGTTTTTTTAAGTTGAAGTCCTCTTTGGACAATTTCCGGGTGGTCTTTGGCCATCTGAATTGCATCCTCATACCCAAGGAAGTCCGGGGCATGGAGCATCACAATGTGGAGGGTGTGACTTTCAATCCATTCCCCGCAATAAATGAGCCGGCGAAGCTGCCGTATGGGTTCCTCTACCTGAATTCCAAATGCATCTTCAATGGCGTGAACCGTACTCATCTGATAGGCCACGGGACAGATCCCGCAAATTCGAGCGGTAATATCAGGGGCCTCGGTGAACGATCTTCCTCTTAAAAACGCTTCAAAAAACCGGGGAGGTTCGAATATTTTTAATTTGACATCAACGACTTTGTTATCCTTTACCTTGATGTAAAGCCCCCCCTCTCCCTCAACCCTCGAGAGATAATCAACTTTTATGGTTTTATTTTTTTGATGGGTCATTAGAACTGCCCTCTGTGCGAAAGGGTTCAGCATATGCGTTAAAGCTGCGGAAGGTACGGTTAATTTCGTCTACGTTTTTCCCCAGATGAAGCCATTGGGTGCGAAGGGCTTGTGTATTGGGGGTTTCCATGGGACCGAAACACCCATAACAACCCCGGTGATACGTGGGGCAAATGGCGTCGCACCCGGCATGGGTCACCGGGCCCAAGCACGGGGTTCCATGGGCAACCATCACACAGGTAACTTGTGCCAATTTGCATTCCATGCAGACACTATGGGAAGGGGTATTCGGTTTCCTTTCGTTAAGAAAGGCATTGATGACTTCCACGAGTTGAGATTTATTAATGGGGCAGCCTCTGAGTTCAAAATCAACGCGTACATGCTCCGAAATGGGGGTGGAGAGATCCAGTGTCTGAATGTATTGGGGCGTTGCGTAGACGATGGAAATAAACTCATTCACATCTTTAAAGTTTCGAAGGGCTTGAATTCCCCCCGAAGTGGCACAGGCACCGATGGTCACCAGAAATTTTGAGGACTCCCGGACTTTTTTAATCCGATCGGCATCATGGGGGGTCGTGATGGAACCTTCAACCAAAGAAAGATCATAGGGCCCTTTGATGATGGCCTTAGAGGCTTCGGGAAAATTTGCAATTTGAATTTGCTCAGAAAGGAGAAGCAGGTCATCTTCGCAGTCCAGAAGGCTAAGTTGGCACCCATCGCAGGAAGCAAATTTCCAAACTGCTAATTTTGGTTTTCGGGGCCGGGGCTGCCTATATTTCATGTTGATTAAACCACTTTTGTATTTTGTCGTACCGGTAAACGGGTCCATCTTTGCACACAAAAGAAGGGCCAAACTGACAGTGTCCGCAGAATCCAATGGCGCATTTCATGTTTCGTTCCAAGGAAAGAAAAATCTGGCTTCCTAAAAATCTTTGTGAGAGGAGGCCTTTTACGGCAAATCGCATCATCACTTCCGGTCCGCACAGCATGACCACGCTTTTTTGGGGATCAACCCGAATTTCGTCAAACAAATTGGTGACAACCCCTACGCGGTATTTCCAGTTTCGATCCGGATGATCTACCGTGAGGAAAACCTCGGTGTTGGGATTTTTTTGCCACGACCGGAACCGGTTCCGATACAAAAGGTCCTTGGGGGTTTTGACCCCATGCAAAATTTTTATCGTCCCGTAAAATGGTCGGCGATTTACGACGTAGTTAATGACGGAAACCGTGGGGGCGCAACCAAGACCTCCGGTGACGATAATCACATTTTTCCCCTGTGCCTCCTCTAAGGGCCAAGCACTACCAAAGGGACCCCGAAGTCCCACCACATGGCCTTTTTTCATTTTCTCCAATGCGGTGGTTACCGTTCCGACGGTGCGGATAGTATGGTCCAGAAGGTCTGGGTTTGTTGGATCTGAAACAATGGAGATGGGCACCTCACCTACACCCAGGGCGTAGACCATGTTAAATTGTCCTGGTTTAAATTGATAGGCTTTCTGACGGTTTTTGTCTTTTAACCGAAGGCGAAGGGTAAAAATGTGGGAGGTTTCCTGTTTTCTGTCCACAATTTCCGCAAGAGCGGGGACAAATGGATTCATGGATTGGATCCAGCGATGGCTTGTACTTCTTCGGTAATATCGATTCCGACCGGGCACCAGGTGATACATCGCCCGCAGCCGACGCATCCGGATACGCCAAATTGTTCAATCCAAGTGGCCAGTTTATGCGTCATCCATTGTCGATAACGGGATTTTCCGGAGGAGCGAACAACCCCTCCGTGCACATAAGAAAAATCCATGGTGAAACAGGAGTCCCACCGCTGCCACCTTTCGCTGATCTCCCCGGTTAAATCGGTTACATCCTCTACGGTTGTGCAAAAACAGGTGGGACAGACCATGGTGCAGTTTCCGCAGGTTAAACAGCGTGCTGCAACCTGTTCCCAACGCGGATGGTCATAATTCTGGTAAAGCATTTCTTGAATACCGTTGGTATTCAGCGTCCGTCCCATTTGTTCAGCGGTTTTATCTAGAATGGTTTCCGAAGCTTTTATTTCTAAATCTCCCGCCACCCTGGAGGGAATGGTTCGGAAGATGTCCCTACCTGCATCGGTCCCTATTTCGATGACAAAATAATGCCGGCTAGGTTCAATGACCTCCGTGAGTGACAGGTCAAACCCGGTTGTCGCCTTGGGACCTGTGTTCATTGAAACGCAGAAGCAGGTTCCACCCGCCTGGCCACAGTTGACGGCAAGGGTAAAACTATTTTTTCTCTGTGTTTTGTAGAAAGGATCCTCACAATTTCCGTTTATAAAAACCCGATCCTGAATTGAAATGGCATGCAGTTCACAGGAACGCATTCCGATAAAGGCGAGTTGGGGGGGAGTGACCTGATTTTCAAGAATGGTAAATCCTTTTTTTTCCTTTTTAGCTTGCCAAAGCCTTTTTTTGGGGGGATGCAAAAATTTTTTCCATGAATTGGGACCCAAAACATAACCAAATAAAGCCTTATCTTCTCTTTTTTTAATCCGGTAGGTTCCCCCCTCTTGTTCGTCGGTCCATCCAACCGGAAGATCGGATGTGGTGTTAATTTCATCGTACACAATGGTGTTTTCCCGGATAGTCGGTCCAATCAACTGGTAACCTCGTTTTTTTATTTCGGAAAATAAAAGATCAAGAGAGGAACGGTCAATGATGTAGGTTTTATTCATTTTTTTCGGTTTATGGATAAACGTTCCAAAACATTTTGGGAGAAAAAAAAGGAATGATTGGAAAATTTTGCTTATGAATTTTTCATCCTACCTCCATCCCCTTTCAAAATCAATACATGAATTCCCTCATTTTTATGAAAGGGGGACTGAGGCATTATGCAACATCCAACAACCAGGTTTTTGGGACATTGTGTCTTCCTTTTATTCTTAAATTAGGGGTTTTTTGGGTTTAAAAAAAAATACTATTATGAAAATTCTGGGATTTTTACTTTATTAAATCTTAATTGTCTGACGGGTCCCCTGGCATCGTAATTGCTCTTTTAAGTTCTTAAGAAGCCGTTGATTCTATTTAGGAAACCCAAAAAGGGTGAAGATGAAGGGGGGTTTGATGCTGCAGGTTCGAATTCATGGCCGAGGAGGTCAAGGGGTTGTTACTGCTGCGGAAATTCTCTCGATTGCGGCTTTTAAAGATGGAAAGTGGGGTCAGGCTTTTCCCAGTTTTGGTTCTGAGCGCATGGGAGCCCCCGTGATGGCTTTTTGCCGTATTGATCAAAAACCCATTCGCCTGAGGGAACCGGTCATAGAACCGGATGTGGTCATCGTTCAAGATCCCTCACTACTGCATCAAGTGGATCTCTTTTCAGGATTAAGGGAAAAAGGATATGTTCTTATTAACTCTACACGCTCCCTTTCAGAAATGGGAATAGGTGAGTTGGGTTCAAGAGTTCCGGAAAACCATATATGTGTCGTTCATGCAACAGATATCGCATTAAAGCATTTGAGTCGGCCCGTTCCTAACGCAGTCCTTTTAGGAGGTCTGGCCGCGATGATTGGTGTTGTTTCCCTTTCCTCTGTACAAAAAGGGATTCTGGAGAAATTCCCCGGTGTTGTGGGAGAGGCCAATGCCAGGGCCGCGGAAGAGGCGTTTAGCGAAGTCAAGAACACTTTCAATCCTGTTTCGTTTTCTGGAAGGAGGTAAGTGATGCTGACCCAAATTGAAGGTTCCCAAGCGGTTGCTGCGGCGGTTTCCCTATGTTGCCCCGAAGTTATCTCCTGCTATCCCATTACCCCACAAACCCATATTGTAGAGACCCTTTCAGCGCGGGTGAAAAAGGGAGAACTTGGAAACTGTCAATTCATCAATGCGGAATCCGAATTCGGTGCACTGAGTATTTTAATTGGCGCTTCGGCCATGGGGGCCCGGACTTATACCGCTACGGCCAGCCAAGGATTACTGTTCATGGCAGAGGCGGTTTATAACGCCTCCGGATTGGGATTACCCATTGTCATGACCATCGGGAATCGGGCCATCGGCGCCCCGATTAATATTTGGAATGACCATTCGGATAGTATGTCCATGCGAGATGCGGGGTGGATTCAGCTTTATGCTGCGGATAACCAAGAAGCGGTCGATTTACATATTTTAGCCTTTCGTTTGGCGGAAGAGTTGAGTTGCCCTGTCATGGTTTGCATGGACGGGTTTATATTGACCCATGCCTATGAAGCAGTTCATTTGCCTTCCAAGGAGCAGGTGAATTCCTTTCTGCCTTCTTACGATCCTGTTCAGGTGTTAGATCCCGATGACCCTGTTTCCATCGGGGCCATGGTTGGGCCTGAGGCTTTTGCGGAAGTCCGCTACCTTTCCCACTACAAACAGATTCAGGCCCTGGATTTGATCCCCCGTCTTGCAGAGGAATTTCGGCAATGGTTTGGAAGGCCTTCCGGAGAACTGGTTTCTCCCTATCGGTTGACGGATGCGGATACGGTTGTGCTGGGTTTAGGATCTGTAAATGGAACTCTTCAGGAATGTGTGGATGATTTGAGGGAAGAGGGAATGGCTGTAGGGTCTTTGAAAGTCGGATCCTACCGGCCCTTTCCCTCTGTCCCTTTGCGTTCGGCACTTCAGAATGTCCAGCATGTGATTGTCGTGGAGAAAGACCTTTCTCTTGGAAAAGGGGGGATAGTTTCAGGAGATGTTAAGATGGCTTTGAGGGGATTACCGATGACGGTTCATACCGTGATAGCGGGTTTAGGGGGACGCTCCATTACCAAAGCATCAATGAAGAAGGTGATTGAAGAGGCCCGCGCCGATCGTTTGACCGAACCTTACTTTTTAGATCTGAATTGGCATCTGATCAACCGGGAGCTGGCCAGACAAAAAGAGACACGACGGTCAGGTCCCATTGCCGAAAATGTGCTTCGGGATATTCGGTCTGTTGCCTCAAAGGTGGTCTAAGGGGGGAGATATGAGTCAGCCACAAATAAAATTTTATCAAACCGGGACTTTTTCAGTGGGGAACCGACTTTTAAAAGAAGAAGACCGGACCGTTCAGTCTAGGATGGACCGAACCAATTCGCTGAATTCAGGACACCGAGCCTGTCAGGGATGCGGAGAAGCCTTGGGCGCAAGGTATGCGGTGGATGCTGCCATGCGGGCTTCAGGAAATCGTTTGGTGGCGGTGAATGCAACGGGGTGTTTGGAGGTTTTTTCAACGCCTTATCCAGAGAGCTCCTGGCGAATTCCCTGGATCCATTCCTTGTTTGGTAATGCCCCTGCGGTTGCCACAGGTGTGGCCGCCGCCTTAAGGGCCAAAGGAAAAACAGAAATAAAAGTCCTTGCACAAGGAGGCGATGGGGGAACGGTGGATATCGGTTTTGGGTGTTTGTCAGGAATGTTTGAACGCAATGATGACGTTTTGTATATCTGTTATGATAACCAAGCCTATATGAATACGGGAGTCCAGCGATCGGGGTCTACACCCCCCACCGCACGGACTGCGACGACGCAAGCGGTGGGTGTGAACCCTGGAAACCGGTTTGGAAGCGGAAAGAACCTTCCAAAAATTGCCATGGCACATGGGATTCCTTATGTGGCAACGGCGTCCGTAGCGGATTTACATGATTTAGAAAAAAAAGTGACCAAAGCCATGAAGATGTGCGGAACCCGTTATATCCATATTTTTGTTCCCTGTCCGTTGGGGTGGGCCCACGATCCCGCGCTGACCATTCAAGTCGCCCGGTTGGCCGGGGAGTCTGGGCTTTTCCCCCTGTTTGAGGCTGAAGATGGAAAGGTCACCGACTGCACGCCCATCCGGAGAAAAGTCCCCGTGGAAGAATATTTAAAATTGCAGGGCCGGTTTAAGCATTTATTTGGTGATTCTCCGAACCGGGAGGCCATTGCGGCTATCCAAACCATGGCCGATGAAAATATTCGGACCTATGGCCTGTTGGAATAGGGAGGTTTTATGGAAAGAAAACCCTTTGCCATTACCCTCGATCCCAATTCGAGTTTAGCCAATCATACGGGGAATTGGAGAACAAACAAACCCGTTTATTTGGATCGTCTCCCTCCATGTAATCACGCCTGCCCGGCGGGTGAAAATGTGCAGGCCTGGTTATATTATGCGGAAGAAGGGAGATATTTTGAGGCATGGAAACAGATCATGCAGGACAATCCAATGCCGGCTGTTCTGGGACGGGTTTGCTATCATCCGTGTGAAGCGGCCTGTAACCGGGGCCAGTTGGATGAGGCCGTAAATATTCATGCGGTGGAGCGGTTTTTAGGGGACCTGGCGATTCAAAAAGGCTGGACCATTGAATGTAAAGCCCCAACGGGAAAGAGGATATTGGTGGTGGGGGGAGGTCCAAGCGGTTTATCAGCTGCCTACCACTTGGCTCGGAAAGGGTATTCTGTAACCATAATGGAGGCCGGTCCAAAACTGGGGGGAATGATGCGCTTTGGAATTCCGAGTTATCGGCTTCCTCGCCCCATATTAGATGCGGAGATTCAAAGAATTGAATCTATGGGAGTAACCAGTCAATTGAACGTAAAAGTAGATGATCTCGAGTTAACCGTGAAGAAAGGAAAATATGATGCAACCTTTCTTGCCATTGGCGCACATCTTTCCAAACGGGTTGAGATTCCAGGAAGGGAAGTGGGTAAAATTCTCCATGCGGTTACCTTTTTAGAGGATATGGAACGAAAAGAACAACCCAAAATCGGGCGACGGGTTGCCGTGTATGGTGGAGGAAATACAGCCATTGATGCCGCCCGGACGGCCAAACGGTTGGGGGCGGAGGAAACCATGATCATCTATCGGAGGGATTCGGAGCATATGCCCGCTCATTCTTTCGAGGTGGAGGAAGCCCTTGAAGAAGGGGTTCTGTTCCGATGGCTTCGGACCATCAAGCGGGTGGATGAAACCACCTTTACGGTGGAGGTGATGGAGATGGATAAGAACGGAAAACCCAAGCCCACCGGGCAATTTGAAAAGATCGAAGCGGATACATTAATTTTGGCCCTGGGCCAAGAGGTTGATTTAAGGTTTTTAGAAGGGGTTCAAGGGATAAAGATTTCAAAGGATGGGGTTATTGAAGTCGATGAAGGCATGATGACCGGGGCTTCAGGTATTTTTGCAGGAGGGGATATGGTCCCTTCGGAGAGAACCGTGACTGTGGCCATGGGGCATGGAAAAAAGGCCGCCCGGAACCTGGATGCTTTCTTAAATGGGGCGCGTTACGTTCCACATCCGAAGCATCCCCTTGCCACTTTTGATTTATTGAATACATGGTACTATACTGATGCAGACCAATCCAGACAACCCTATTTGGATATGGCCCAGCGGCGAAGGGGTTTCGATGAAGTGGTAGGGGGATTGGATGAGAAAACAGCTCTCCTGGAAGCCAGGCGCTGTTTGTCATGCGGGAATTGTTTTGAATGTGACAATTGTTATGGTTTATGTCCAGACAACGCCGTGATTAAACTCGGTTCAGGGAAGCGGTATTCATTTCACTATGATTATTGTAAAGGTTGCGGAATTTGTGTCCAGGAATGTCCCTGCGGGGCCATCGAGATGGTTAGGGAGAAAGACTAAGGGGGAGATAAAAAAGAGGATGGGTTTTCTCAAATGCTCTGCCTTTATGTTTGTGTTTTTCTGGACGGTGGGGTTCGCTTTGGGAGGTTCCCAAGAACGGGATATTCAAATCCCACGAGTTCCTCCAGAAGAGTTGGAAAAAGTGAAGCAGATGAAAAATCCTCTGCTTATATCGGGAACCGTCATCAAAAACGGGAGAGAACTTTTTTCACGGTCCTGTGTTGCGTGCCATGGTCCTGGAGGCAAAGGGGATGGACCTGTTGCCCGAGAGACTCAAATGGACCCTAAACCTCGGGATTTCACAAACCCGGAATTTCAACGGATCCGGAGTGACGGGGAGCTTTTTTGGGTTCTCAAACATGGGTCTCACGATTCTGAAATGATGCGGATGGATTTCTTTTTTACAGATGAAGAGCTTTGGGGGTTAATTTCCTATATTCGCACACTGGGAGAGACGGATCATTAAAATGTTTTTCGGTTGGACGATTGGTGGGTTGACCCCAGGGCTCTCAAAAATCCGGGGTTTAAACCCATAAAGGAGAAAGAAATGGAAAAGTTAAAACGGATTTTAGTTGCAACAGACTTTTCCTCCTTTTCCCAAGAGGCCCTTGATTATGCGGTTTATTTAAACAAGGAATTGGGGGGAGAGCTTTATGTTCTTCACGTTTTTCAGGAACCCTTGACCCTTCCCTCGGCTGAGACTTTCAATGTCAAAAAGATGATGAATGTCGTGCAAGGGCGTTCCAAGGGAAGCCTCGCTCCGGAAATTTCTCAGTGGATGTTTGACGTCCGAGAGGAAGAAGGTAAGCGTTTAGCGGCACTGGTGGAATCCTTGGGTTCTCAGGTTGAAAATGTAACTCCTATTTTTAAAACGGGAGTTCCATTTTCAGAAATCATTAAGACAGCGAAAGATATCGATGCCCATCTTCTTATTCTTGGGACACATGGCCGAACCGGAATGGCGCATTTTCTAATGGGGAGTGTGGCGGAAAAAGTGGTTCGCCTCGCCCCCTGCCCGGTTCTCACCTTGAGACCCAAAGGGATGAAGCCAAAAATAGAAGACCTTGAGGAAAAGGGGTACTGGGGTTAAGGGGAGTTAAAAGATTTTCCTTTTATATTAATTGGCCTGACCGTCAAAATCTTTATCCCTGACCTCCATCAGGGCTTCTAAGCTAAGCATAATGATCTCTATCTCATTTGTAATTTCTTCCTGCCGAAGAAGATTCCGTTTTTGCGAGAGTTCCACAAGTTTTCGATCCAACCTTTGGATTGCATTCTCCATGTGCTGGTACCGCCTATGGTTCTCTGCCATTAAGGAGTTGTAAAAAACCTCGTGAAGGGCAGCAAAAAGGTAATGGTCGATCAGTTCTAAAAGGAAATCCTCGGGAGGTTGATGTAATTGCGGGGGAAACGGAAAAGGAATCGCTTCATCGCCCAATTTTTCAAAGGGTTCAAAAATCGAAATCTCCAGACCTTTCTGATCCACCAAGTGGTAAACCACGGTAAGGCAAAGAGGGAAGAATTGTTCCTGCTGGGATTGAAATGTCTTTAGCCAATCCATGATTTTGGAGAGAACGGGTTGAACTTCTTCAACGGAATTGGGCCCCTCGAAAAAAGCAGCAACCCGAGGATCTTTCGCAACCTTCGCGTTTAGTTTTCTCCCAACAATTAAAACCCTCGGGGATACCCCGGTTTGATCCCAAGCATCCCTCTCAAACGTGGACCACAAAATCTCATTGAAATCACCACAGAATCCCCGCTCGGAACCGATCAAAAGATAAATTTTTTGCATAGGGGGAAGGGCTTCCAAAAGAGAGGGAAAAAAGGTCAAAAAGTCTCCAACCATGGTCTCAATGCTTTTAAAAACTCTGTGTTGCGTCGATAGAAAACGGGATAACTTGCGAATTTCCAAAAAAGAAAGGTTTTTCATTGCGGTCATGACGTCCTTTATTTCATTCAAAGATCTTAAACTTTCTTCAATCTGACGGCTTTTAGTCATTTTTTTTCTCGATCTTCCAACCAACGCTGGAGAGCCTGAACCCATTGTTCCCTGGTATCACTAAGGGTTATGGTATTTCCTTTTAAATTTTCCTCCAACCGTTTTAATTGGTCCGAAACATTTTCAAGCTTCAATCCATCCAACAATCCTTCATTAAAAGCCACCATCCAGGCCATTTGGAATTCTATCGAATGGGATGAAAACCGGTTCTGTTTTAAAATCTCACGTATTACCCTTCCCCTGTTAATCTTTGCCTCCATGGAGGCCTCGATACGGGAGCCGAACCGGGTGAACACTTCAAGTTCAAGAAATTGTAGATAATCTAGTTTGATCCGTCCGGCTTCGTTTCGGACCTTTGGGTGTTGGGCATTTCCCCCGATTCGGGAAACAGAATGTGTGACATCAATGGAAGGTAAAATCCCTCTCGAAAACAAACCTCTCTCAAAATAAATCTGTCCATCTGTTATGGAAATTAAATTGGTTGGAATATACGTTGCAATCTCTCCTTGTTCCGTTTCCACGATGGGGAAAGCGGTCATACTGCCTCCCCCATAAGAAGGTAGCAAACAGGTAGAGCGTTCCAATAATCTAGAATGAAGGTAAAAAATATCCCCCGGGTAGGCCTCCCGACCTGGAGGCCGCCTAAGCAAAAGGGACAGTTCCCGGTAGGTTCGAGCATGGGAAGTTAAATCATCATATACCACAAGACAATCTTTTCCCTGCCACATCCAAGCTTCCGCTACAGCACAACCCGCAAAAGGCCCCAAATATTTCAGTCCGGGTAGGGCGGTGGCTTCTGCAACGACCACGGAGGTGTATTCCAACGCCCTCGTACGTCGTAGGGTTTCTATAATTTCCACCACACCCGAGCGTTTTTGCCCAATAACCACATATACGCAATGGGTCCCTTTTCCCTTTTGATTAATTATGGAATCCAAGGCAAAGGAGGTTTTTCCCAAACCGTTATCACCCACGATTAACTGTCGCTGACCTTTACCGATGGGAATCATAGAATCCACCACTTTAATACCCGTATACAGAGGTTTTTTTACAAAATCCCTCGCCAGGATCGGAGGGGATGGCATTTCCAGGTTTCTCCGGTTCGAACATCCGGGTTTAGAAAGGCCATCCAGTGGGACCCCCAGGGGATCAATGACCCTTCCCAAAAGCTCGTCTCCAACCGGAACACTTAGCCTTTGTCCAGAAAGATGAGCTATCGTTCCTGCGGTCATTTGATTGGTTTGGCGTAAAAGAATGGCCCCAAGAATTTCCTGCTCTAGATGAAATACCAGGGCCTGACTCCCTTCTTCAAAATTTAGAATTTCATCCATTTGGGCCGAAGGCAATCCTCGGATCCATGCAATACCATCCCCTACAGATATTACTGTCCCCTGTTCTGCCAGGCGCAATTCATAGTGGTATTGGTCAAGCCGGGCCATTTGAGATGACAGAAGGGATTCTTTAGGTTTCATGGGAAGAAGATCCTTCTGGATTGGGAACTTCTGAGAAAAATTTTATTTCATCCAATAAATTGGCCCGCAAAACCCAAGATCCAACCCCTATCCTTAATCCTGATACCAGATGGGGATCCTGTGAATAAGTACAAACAACCCTGGTTCCACCCAGAATGGAAAGCCCGTGGGAAATGGCCTTTTGTTGCTCGGGATCGATGGGGAACCGACTGAGGACCGACACCTTTCCTTTTTCTTTTGACAGAGAGACCCTCAACGCTTCGGTCTGCTCTTGGGATAAATGTTCAAGATCTTCAAGAAATAGTCCAATCATTCGTTTTTCCAAATCTGGGTTGGCCATTCGGGATAATAACTTCGATAAAAATTTCCCTGCCTGGGAGATTGCGACCTCTTCCGTATGGCGGATCCACTCCCCCCGTCGTCTTTCATCAAGAACCCGAGATCTTTCCCGCTCCAGTTCTATTTCTTTCTGAAAGAAAACCAACCGTTCCTCCCGTTCCCTTTCCATGGCTTCGAGGAATTTTCCCCGTAGGGCTTCTTTCTCCTTTTCCCAATCTGAGAAACGTTCCTGGTATTGGTTTTTTAAACCGTTAGCCTCTTCCCTCAGGGTTTTGGAATCTGAAAGGGCTTTATCCACAATGGATTTTCGTTTGGCGATAATGTTCAATACGGGAACGTACAAAAATCGCTTCAGAAGCCACACCAAAACAAGAAAATTGAGAATTTCAAGAATAAACGTTGTCCAATTCCATTCCACGAACTTTCCTCCGGAGAGTCTTTCTTTAAATTGAAAAGATAAACATGAACTCCCTAAAAGGGCTGGCCTCCCTTTTCACTGGCGTATACATGTTATTTTAAATATTTCCCTTCAACAAATATTCAAGCAAGGGGTTCCTAAATAGAATGATCAGCACAATGACCAGCACATAAATAGCGAGGGACTCGATCATGGCCAAGCCAATAAATAAAGTTCGTGTGATGGATCGTTCCGCTTCTGGCTGGCGAGCCAAAGCTTCCAGGGCTTGCGCAATGGAACGGCCCATCGCCATCGCTGGAAACATGACACCCACTGCTATGGCCAATGCCGCGGCCACTGTTGAAACTAAAGTAAACCAGGTCATATCGGTCATGGATTACTCCTTCTGTTCTGTTCGTTTTAGTTGTTGGGATTGAATTCCCCCTGCAATATAGATAAGGGCCAGCATTCCAAAAATATAGGCTTGTACCAAAGCCTCCACAATATGCAGCATCAGAATCGGAATCGGCACCAAAAATCCGGCCACCATAAGGACCAACAAAGCGGCCATTTCCAAACTCATCATATTTCCAAATAACCGAGCAGCCAGCGCAACGGTTCGCGTCAATTCGCTCACCACATGAAAAGGAAACAAAAGAGGGTTGGGTTGGATGTAGTGCCTTAAATACCGTTTTAACCCATTGCTGCGAATTCCAAACCAATGAACGGAAAAGAAGACCAAAATGGCTAACCCCGCTGTTACGGACAAATTCCCCGTCGGGGATGTTAAACCCGGGATAAGCCCCGCCAGATTGGACACCACAATGAATATCCACAAGGTACCCACAAAAGGGAGAACCCTTCGGCCCTGTTCGGGTAAAATAGCGACGATGGAGGCTTCGATTCCCGACACGATCCCCTCAAGGGCCACCTGGACGGAATCCGGATCAAGGCGAAGTCGAAGCGTTAATAAAAAGCCCAAACCAACCAGCACTGCCATGATTCCCCAAGTGATGATCACCGTTTCGGAAATCCCCAAAGGACCAATTTCAATAACAAAACCGGAATTCATATATAAGGTTTCCCCCCGGTTTATTCTCGAATAAACAGGTAAACGTTGATGATTCCTAAACCTAATCCCAACACGATCAGGCTCAGGGTCCAGCGGATGGAATACCCCTCAGAAAGTTCATCGAGCCACTGCCCCAAATAAGCCCCGCCCACAACAGGTAAAACAAGTAACAACCCTAGAACGCCTAGATAAACCGTTTGGCCTAAAAGAGAAGTTCCTTCCTTTTTAGCCTTTTCTAGTCGCCGGATCTTCTGTTCGACTTCTTTTTTCAACCGAAGGCTTTCCTTAGGCAACGGATTCACCCCCCCTTTTCATCTGAAGGAGACGCTTAAACATTTCTTCTTCTAAACGGTGAAGACTTTCTTTGATAGAATGGAGTGTCTCTTCCTCCGAACGCAATTGTTTTTCTAACACCTCCCGGATGCGTTGATAAGAAGAATCCAGAAAATAATGTCGTGTATTGAGAAAGAGCTGGTTTGAATAAAAATAAATTAAAGCCCCAGGAAGGGCAAGGTATTGCCAATCCCCCCCGGCTAAGCGGAAACGGGCCAATCCAAAGCAGAGGGAGGCCATGATCCGTTCATGTCCCGCGAGAATTCCGAAACTTCCAGTCGGATCCTCCCCTACAAAACTCGCCACATCCTTAAACGTTTCATATTGAGTGGCACTTTGAAGGTGCAGGGTAAATGGTTTCATTTCCGGGACATGTTCCCTTTCATATAACATTGTTCTTCGGTGAGATGATCGAAATCCCCTTGGAGAAAACCTTCACAATCATGAAGGACTTCCGGAAGCGGAACTGAAACCCCACGTATTCCTGTCTGAGACGTGACCACATGGAAGGGTTGGGTAAGATAGCGTTGGAGTTTTCGGGCTCTTAAGACAATCAAACGGTCCTTTTCAGAAAGCTCCTCAAGGCCCAACATCGTAATGATGTCTTCAAGTTCTTGATATCGGGCCAGATGCTCCTTCACCCCTTTCGCTATGTTGTAATGATGATCTCCGAGAAAATAGCGATCCATCATTTTACTCCCGGACAGAAGAGGGTCCACGGCGGGATAGATTCCCTTACCCGCCTGACTTCGGGAAAGAATGACTGTGGTATCCAAATGACTGAGAATTGTACTCACGGCTGGGTCTGTCATGTCATCAGCCGGTACATAAATTGCCTGGACCGAGGTAATTGCCCCCTTTTGAGTTGAGATTATGCGTTCTTCCATTTCGGCCACCTCTGTCATGAGGGTTGGCTGGTACCCGACGGTGGCCGGCATTCGCCCCAAAAGCCCGGAAATCTCGCTCCCTGCCTGAACAAACCGAAACACGTTGTCAATCAAAAAAAGAACTTCCTTGTGGAGGATATCCCTGAAGTATTCTGCATAGGTTAAAGCGGTCATCCCAATACGAAAGCGGACTCCCGGAGATTCATCCATCTGGCCAAACAAAAGAAGCGTTTGGGGCATAACCCCGGCCTCTTTCATCATCAACCACAACTCATGTCCCTCCCGAATGCGTTCTCCAACACCAGCAAAAACAGAGATCCCTTGATAAAGAGCAACGATGGCATGCATAAATTCCATAATAAGGACTGTTTTTCCCACCCCTGCCCCTCCGAAAAGTCCGGTCTTTCCCCCGCGGATAAAAGGACACAATAAATCGATGACCTTGATTCCGGTTTCAAGTATTCCGCTTACTTCTCGGGTTTCGTGAAGGGGGGCAGGTTTGGAAAGGATATTTCGAAATTCCTTGGGAAGGAGAGGATCTTTTCCGTCTAGGGGTTCCCCAAAAACGTTTAGAACCCGGCCCAAGCAATCGGGAGAGACCGGAACATGAAGGGGAGCACCAGTATCAAATACCTTCATTCCACGGCTTAAACCCGATGTCCGATGTAAAGTAACTGCCCGGACATGGTGCATATCCAGGTGTTGGTGAACTTCAAACGTAAAGACCTCATGATCCGCCAAAGTATAGAGGGCTTGGTGTAAAGGAGGTAGGCGCTGACAAGCAATATCCACCACCGGGCCCTGAATTTTGGCGATGATCCCAATGGGCGATTTTCTATCTGTGTCAGTCGGATTGCCAGGATCCATGTAGGTTATAAGAGAGAAATCTCACTCTCTTTGAGAACTCCCCCAACAAAAGGGCGGATCATTCACGTTATTATTTTAGTTTTGGAAGTTACTGATTATAATTCTAAACTGCCTCATAGGCTGAATCATATCCGGAAAGCTTAATAATAGTTCTACTTGAGGCAATTTATACAGAAATGCTTAGCCCTCTCTGTGAATTATTCGTTTTTTCTTCTTTTTTTCCCATTTTAAATTGCAAAAATCTTACCATGGAAAAGGACCATTTAGCGGACCAATGGCTTACTTTTTAAATGGAAAACGTGGCAAAATTCCCCATTGGGTTTTGTTTCCCCAGGGAAAAAATAGAAGGATAAACCCTATTTACTTGAAAATCCATTATTTTAGTGAACATCCATAGAAAACTCTCTTGAGAACGGTTTTTGCACCTAAGAGGGATTGGGTGTTATAAGGGCCATAAAGAAGAAAGGGAAAAACCATGAGAAAAAGTGAGTTTTTTTCAAGCCAGCGTGACTTTCATTCCCTCACCGTTGGGGTGGTTATGGAACGGGAGGTGGTTTCCTGCCGGGAGGAAGACACTGGGAAGGAAATTGCTTCTAAACTGACCCATTTTAATATTGGATCTCTTCCCGTGGTTGATGGAAGTGGTAAATTGGTGGGCCTCATCAGCGAGTTTGACCTATTAAAAGTTTTAATGAAGGGGGGTGGTTTGGATTCGGTTGAAGCGGGAGAGGTCATGAGCAAAAATTTAAAAGTGGTTCAAGAAGATACCCCGGTAGAGGAAGCCATTCGGATATTTGAGGCCGAGTATTTAATTCGGATGCCGGTGGTGAATGGCGGAAAACTGGTGGGGGTATTGGCGCGAAGGGACATCCTGTTCGGTTATATCAAGGCGACCAACCAGTATTGGCCCTAGGGAAAAAAGGGTCGAAAAGAATGAATCGAACCTGGCCCACTTGAATTTGGAAGAGGGGTGTGGGCTATAATGGTTCAGCGGGGAGATCAAAAATGTTACCTAAAGTCTCTATGGGCAGGCAGTGTTGTACGACTTATAGCAATGTAGAGAATTATCGATCTTTGGTGGGAGATGATCTGGTGGAGGAGGTGATTTCCTTATCCAAGGATTTAAAAGGAGTAAGGATCTGCCATATCAACTCCACCCCTTTTGGAGGAGGGGTGGCTGAATTATTGTCTCGATATATTCCTCTCCTTCAGGCGTTGGGTATTTCCGCTGATTGGCGGCTCATTCATGCCCGGCCAGAGTTTTTTGCGGTCACGAAATCTTTCCACAATGCCTTACAGGGTAGCCATTATGATTTTCAAGATGTGGAACGATCCCTGTATTTGGAAGTCAATGAACAGAGCGCGAAACTGCTTGATTCTGATTATGATGTTTATTTTGTGCACGACCCTCAACCGATTGCCATTCGTCATTTTGCAGGATCCCGCGGGAGTAAATGGATCTGGCGATGCCATATCGATAGCTCTTCCCCGGATTTAAATTTTAGCGCCTTCTTGAAACCCTTTATTGAGGAGTATGATGAGCTCATTTTTACAATGCCCGAATTTCTTCTTCCCAATATTCAAATCAAGAAGGTTTCCTTTATTCCCCCCGCAATCGATCCCCTTGCAACAAAGAACATGGATCTTCCTTTGGATGTTTGTAAAAGGGCCATTGCTGATTCTGGGATCGATTTGAACCGGCCCCTTTTAATTCAGGTCTCGCGCTTTGACCCCTGGAAAGATCCTTTGGGTGTGATCCAGGCCTATCGTTTGATTAAGGAGGAGATTCCTGGGATTCAATTGGCATTGCTGGGTGCCATGGCGGGTGATGATCCGGAGGGATGGGCACTTCTCGACCGAATAGAGGAGGAATCGGCCAATGACCCCGATTTGTTGGTTTTTACCAACCTGGGTGGTGTGGGTAGTATGGAAGTCAATGTGTTCCAAAGGGGATGCGATGTGGTCATACAAAAATCACTCCGGGAGGGATTCGGCCTCGTTGTTTCCGAGGCGCTGTGGAAGGAAAAACCCGTTGTGGCGGGAAGAGCAGGAGGGATTCCCATGCAATTTCCCGAAGGATTTAATCGATACTTGATTGATAACGTAGAGGATTGTGCGAAAGAAGTGGTTCATCTTTTAAACCACGCGGGGGAAAGGGGGGATTTTGGAAGAGCGGGACGGGAGCGTGTCCGTCAACAATTCCTTCTTCCCCGAATGATTCGGGATGAACTCCGCCTCATCAAAGAGCTCGTGTAGTTCCCTTGTCCTCTTGAGATTTCAACGATTCAAGGTATTTCCGGAATATCACACTCAGTGAATTTTAAAGAGGGATGTCACCATAAAAATGAAACCCAAGAACACAGATGGGAACTGGTTTTGTTATTTAAATCCCCTCCCCTCGTGGGAGGGGATAAAGGGGAGGGGGGAACCTTCGAGGTGATCTTTTACCCTCTCCCATATTCGAGGGAAAGGGAAATATTGAAGTTCTCTGTTCTTGGGTGAGGCAATTGCGGTTGAAAAGCAAGGCTAGAACCGAGGCCCTGCCGCTGTCCGAAGTCCTGCGGATCGGCTGGCCTGCCTGCGGTCAGGCAGGTGCAGACTCTTGGGTCAGCGAGGGATTGACGCTGATCCGAGATCGGGGATAGACTGCAAGCCGTTGCAGCCTAATAGATCATTTGGAGGCGCCGGGGGTTGACGTGTGTCACGTGACAGTATACACTTGATGGGTGATCAGGACGTTCGCAGATCAGCGCACCCAGGAACTGTACACCACGGGCAAAGCGAAGCGGTTTCCGGCGGATGTTGCCAAACGGGCTTCGCGTAAGTTCGAGTATTTGGATTTGGCTAGTCGACTGGATGATCTGAAGGTTCCACCCGGTAACCGGCTCCATGCGCTGGAAGGCGACCGAAAGGGGCAGTACTCGATCTCCATCAACGACCGGTGGCGCATCTGTTTTCGGTTCATCGACGGTGACGCCTATGATGTTGAGATCTGCGATTATCACTGAACGAGGTGAGGCATATGAGCATTCCAAACACAAGCAAGATGAAGCGCAGGCCCACCCATCCGGGTGAGATGCTGCGTGAAGATTTCCTGCCCGACTATGGACTTACCGTTTCCGGCTTGGCTGAAGCCGTGGGAGTATCACGACAGTCGGTTAATGAGTTGCTACGTGAGCGCCGGAGTGTTAGTCCGGAGATGGCACTGCGGCTGGGACGCCTGTTTGGCAACTCGCCGGAGTTTTGGCTAAACGCTCAACGGGCTGTGGATCTATGGGACGCCGCACAGGCAATTAAGAAAGACGTGGCTCGAATCAAACCGCTAAGTGCCGCATAACAAGGCCATGGATGTCAACTACAGCAGGTTGATGTGGTGGAGGTCTGAGATAAACTGCAAGCCGTTGCATCCTAACACGCTGGGGATAGGAAGGGACACCGTATGAAAACATATCGGAATTCGGAGGGTCTGGTTGTGATCTGTCACTTTGGAGCGACGTCATAGGCTGCAGAATTTTGCAGTGTTTGGGATATTAGGCAGTTCAGTCTAATTTTTGTTATACGGCGATTGAGGTCGCTACTTCGGGCAATTGGGTTTTGGGGCCCCAATTCCGAGCGTAATCGTTATGAATCAAATCCTTCGGTTCTACGGTTCGGTCAAGCGAGATCCTGCAATCAGTGCCTGGATGAACGAGCATTCAGGTGATTTGGGCGGTATCGCGCGGCATTGGTTCGACGTTATCCGCGATTGTGGAGATGATGTACGCGAATTGCTGCATGATGGCCACCCTACCGCGTGCGTCGCTGATGCCGCCTTCGCCTATGTCAACGCGTTCAAAGCCCATGTCAATGTCGGATTTTTCCGTGGCGCCGAACTCGCGGATCCAGTGGGCCTGCTGGAAGGTACCGGGAAGTACATGCGCCACGTAAAGCTCAGTCCCGATGGCGACATCGCTGCCACAGATCTAATCAAACTGATCGAATCTGCATACATTGATATGAAGCAGCGTCTTGAGGCAGAGTAGTCTCAGGTTGGCCATCAGTAGCATTGGCTTATTCGAGGGAATCGAGGCGCCGTTCTCATCGACCCGAGAGGAAGATGTTGTCACACCTGCTACCCGGGCAACAGAATAACAAGTAATAGGGGAATGTAATGAGCGATGAGACCGTTGGTGGTGTTCACTGGAGTTTCTGGGCAATCGGTGCTGTCGCATTGATCTGGAACGTTATGGGTTCAATAAATTTTTTCGTGCAAATGGAAAGGGAAAGGAAAGGGGTCAAATCTCGTCTTGAGTCATGTTTGGAGATTATGGTATGCTCTGCTCATGTCCCGTCCACTTCGAATCGAATTTCCTGATGCCTATTATCATGTCATGAACCGGGGCCTGGCCTATCAGAAAATTTTCACTGATCGGGTAGACCGAGAATTGTTTTTAAACCTGCTGGGTGAATGCCATCAGATGTGGGGCATTGAAGTGTTTGCCTATTGTTTGATGGGAAATCATTACCACGTTCTTCTTCAAACCCCTCAAGCCAATCTATCGCGAATCATGCGTCACTTGGATGGGTT
>Ga0256865_1000064_pt1 | contig 36844 bp, 36 predicted proteins | sample RVTome_14_FD_187337 | JGI IMG/M metagenome (GOLD analysis project Ga0256865, IMG submission 187337) | Soil microbial communities from uranium-contaminated site in the Upper Colorado River Basin, Wyoming, United States - RVT145D125 HiSeq ... | reverse complement strand
CGGCAATCAGCCGGTTTTCGATCTTTTCCGCAAGATCGCCCGGGCCGAATGGGACACCCTGCTCTTCTTCTACGGCGTGGTCCTCTGTGTCGGGGGGCTCGGCCAGTTCGGCTACCTGGCCATGGCCTCCGACGGCCTGTATCATGGCCTCGGACAGACCACTGCCAACATTCTGATCGGGCTTCTTTCGGCTGTGGTAGACAACATCCCGGTGATGTTCGCTGTGCTGACCATGGACCCCCACATGTCCATCGGCCAGTGGCTGTTGGTGACCATGACGGCCGGGGTCGGCGGAAGTCTTCTGTCAATCGGCTCGGCGGCGGGGGTAGGTTTGATGGGGACAGCCCGCGGCATTTACACCTTCACCAGCCATTTGAAATGGACCTGGGCGGTCGCTCTCGGATACGCGGCCAGTATTGCCCTCCACCTTTTCCTCAATGCCGGCAGTTTCAACACATTTCATTGAAATCTGGCGGGACAGGGGGAGATCATCCGGCCCGCAGAGCAGGGTGCGAGGACGTCTTCGGGCAGGAAATGTCTGCCACGGCCGGGACGATTCCGGCACTGAATGCGAAGAGCCCGTTGACGGTCGTCAACGGGCTCTTCTTCGTCTCAGTGGGGTCAGAGTTCTTTCAGGAGCTCCCGTTTTTTCTGCTGTAATTCTTCCTCGCTGATCAGTTCTTCCTGCCGCAGCTGTTTCAGAATTCTCAACCGTTCTGCAAGATTCCCGGCACAGGTCGCAGGAGCAGGCGCCTGGTTGTTCCGCAGGTCCTGGATTTCTTCCTTGAGCCTGTCCACCTCGGAATCGTGCGCCGCGTGATCGATCTCCTGCTGGAGCGATTCCTTTGGCGGTTCTGTTGAGGCAGGAGCCGGCCTTGCAGGGGGTTGATCGATCTTGTCCAGGTCCAGTTCCAACCAGCCGGGCTGCGGATTTCCGTCCTCAAGCGACAGATGGATGCCGGGTTTCTCTACCAGTTGCCACTTTTGCACGGCAGCCTGCCGGCGGGCACCCGGCGTAAACGGATGCAGGCGGCGGTCTTCTCCCTCGTCGAAGCGGGCGTGTGTTTCGCCCAGAATCAGGTGCAATTTCCCCCCCTGGAAAAAAGTTTATCGTGACAGCTTCAGCTGCAGCGTGCTTGTTGCAAAAAAATAGGGAGAAACGGTCAAGTTTCTCCCTATAGCAAGGAGTGAGCATGGAGGCCCGCAGGTTCCGCAACCCGGTCCCTCAACCGGTGCGGCGGAATTCTTTTTTGGCTGATTTTCTGTCACCGAAAAATGGTGTTCTCAGCAAATCACCGCTTTGCTGGCAGATCGATGATCCTGAGATAGACCATGGTCTGGTTAAGCAGCTGATAAGCAATTTCTCCGAAGGTGGCCGGACCTGTTATCCCGGCAATCTTTTTCCCCTCCAGGTTGGAGTAGAGGTAATTAAGGATGCAGTTGCACGAAAATACGATCTGGTGGCCAATGCCCTCCGGCATTTTGGAGACGAAGCTACTGATATAGTCATCGACGGGGCGAGCGTGCTTATAGGAAACGCCGCTGAAAACCGGCGCGTAAAATTCGACCTCTTCTTGCAGATCATCGCCTTCCTTGAAGCTGGTATTGATAAAAACTCCATGATAATCGGCGACCAGAGGGAGTCTTTTGTCCAGTTTTCTTTCGAATATGTATTCCCCGAAATTTCTTTTCCGGCCATTTATATAGGCCTCGCGAGCGCTGAACCCGTCAGATGGGAATGTGATGGTGTCACCGTCGCCCTGTTCGAAGATGTTGACGATGCCGATGTCGGCAATCTTGTTCTTCGGCAGGGAAACATGCATGACGATAGCCGCGTCTTCGCTGGCTTCGGATCCCCTGCCGTTGAAAACCTTTGGTGAATCCTTCTCCAGATTGTCCAGATGCATTCCGGCTACCCAGCCGATCAAGGGACGCACGGCAAAATTTTCATAGTCAGGTGCGTTCAGGGCGAAAGAAAAGTGCACGGCCGATTTCGCCGGAATGATGATGAAGCTGGCACCATTTTCCGGGGCATCGGTATAGACATTGGGAATTGTGGCTTCATCATAGGTCCTGATGTCGATAGCAGAAACGAAATCGGGAAGTTCGGTGACCTGGATCTTTTCGCGGGTGCACAGCCCCCCATCCTCGGCCATGAAATAGGGAATAGTCCCGGCGATCCAGTCCCCGGCCGGAAGCTGTCGCAGCAAGCTCTCATCACCGGCTAGCAATAGCCGCTTGCCCTGGGTGATCTTCGTTCTGACGTCTTCTACGGACAGCATGGCGAGACCCATCGGAATCCTCCTAGCCCAAAACTTTTTTCAGATCCCTTTGCACCACAGGGAGGTCTGAGTTCTGGGAAAACAGGTCCCGTAAATCCCTGGCGCATTTTTCCAGCTTTTCGGCCGTTGGGTCTTTGCCGTAGGTTCGCGTCAATGTGCTCTGGAGGATCTTGGCCGCCAGAAATTCGAAATCCACCTTGACCTTGCCGGTGACGATGTCTCGCCAGATCGGTTCGACTGTTGGGGAGAATTCCATGTTGCCTCCGAATTTTGAAAGGCGGCCGGGCGGGGCCACTTCGGCCCGGAACAATTTTGCGTGAACGATGGTGGGGATGCCAGGGGGCCGCGCCCCCCGGCATCCCCGCACTGGATTAAAACGGCAGCACGCCGTACCCCATAAGGCTGAATGCCGGGACCAAAAGGCAGGTGAAACTCAGGACAAGAAACATTACGGCAGCAACCTTCGGGTTGACTTTACCGTAAGTTACGCCGGTAACAGTAAGACAGATAACGACGAACGTAACATTCATGAATGCCAGATAGGGAGTAACGCCGATAAATGTCGTACCATCGGCCTTCACGCCGCCACCGGTGGCAAAGAGAAACGCATAAACGGCACAGACGATGCCGACAAGCAAAGCGCCATTTCCGACCGTACGCAGATCGGTCACCCCCGTCAGCAGGGCATGGCCAGTCTGAAGATACAGAACGCCGAATACGAAAAGCAGCCCGGCGGTAAAGGGGTCGGTAAAAATTGCAGCCTGGAGAGTCGCCCCTATTACAACGAGGATGCCCACAACAGCGCTGACAAAACCGGTCGTTTTGGCTTCGCCATAGCCGAGGAAAAACAGGCCGACCGGAACCCACATGATGCTGATCAAAACCAGAAGAGCTAAAGTCATGAACTTACTCCTTTTAAGGGTTTATCCCCGCCCCGGCCGGCTTCATTGACGGCATGGGAAAATCGTTTTCGAGAAGGTCGGTCGTTACTTTATGCCACCAAAAGCTGCCAGAGGCTTCTCGCCCCTGACAGCTTTTGGCTTATTGATCAGAAGTTGACTATCCCACCCAAGGCGATGGTGCGGGTTTTCTCTTCGAGGCTTCCGATGGAGATTTCATTGATGTTGTATTCGGCAACCAGGCTGAGATTGTCGTTGACGGCGTAGAAAACTGCCCCGGTGATGGTTTCGTTCTCCCACTCCGCGTTGGCCTCGAGCTCGTTCTTGCCATAGGAGCCGACAACCCTCGCATTGCCGATGATGTAGGAAGCTTGCAGGAGATAGCCGTTGCTGTCGACTTCTTCTCCGGCTTCAAACACCGGAAGACCAAGAACGGTGTCGACGCCAGGCCCCAGCAGGAGGCCCACACCTTCTGCATCAAAGCCGGACGCATGGAGGCCCAAGCCGGCAATCCTCGCCTTGATGCCGTAGGAGAGACCCTTGGAGGTGACATCGGCCGTATCGCCTTCGGATTTCTGGTAGAGAAAGCCGGTCCAGGCAGTGATGTTGCCATTTCCCAGGTCGTAGTTGTAGGTCAGTTCACCTTCGAATCTCGGCATATCCTCTTCCGCGGAGGACCCTGTTGCGGTGCGGGAGGGGTCGACCAGGCCGACCGCCAGCTTGAAACCGGCCAGATCGGGTGTGCGGTAGGTGATCTGCGCGGCGGGCATCGGGTAGATGTATCCCGTGCCGATATTTCCGAAAGATACATTGGCGCCATCGATAAGCCCTAAGGTGTCGCTCACATTGCCGTAGCCCTGCAGGATCTCGTCCAGAAAGATATTGGAGCGGCTGAACAGGCCGAAGTCCTTGCCGAGAAGGACCTGACCCCAGTTGCTCCCTACGGTGGCGTAGAACTGGCGAACATCGATACCGGTATCGGTGATGCCATGGGTGCCGCCATTGAGATCATCGCTGTCGTTGATGGTCACCCAGAATGACGAGCGACCGCCAAGCTTCAGATCGCCGACCTGTTTGCTGAAGTTGAAGCCGATCCAGTTGGGCAGGAAGCCCATTTTGATGCGGGACTGCTTGCGATCTGATTTAAAAAGAGGGTTGCCGTCCGCATCCAAGGCCGCTTCCATCGCCGCATTCTTGTCGCTGTCGCTGTAGACGTAGAAGGTGTTGAACGAGCCGTCGGTGCTGAAGGTCGTCCCTTCCTTGTCATAGAGGGTGATCGCGGCCGAGGCCGGGACGCTGATTGCCAGGACAATAAGACAGGCAAGTAAACCAGTGAAAAGTTGTGCCGATTTCATAAAACTTCCTTTCTCAAAAAGGTGTGAGGACATTTAAGCCACTGACAGCAAACAGCGATTGCTAAAGGCATAACTTGTCAGAGTTGCATTCTTCAGCAAGGCTGATTGCCGTGCACGTGGGTTATTCTGCTGTCGTCGGATCAATGATGGTCCTGACTTTAACAACAGCGTTTGCCGGGAATCCGCCCTGCAAGGCGTGCTCTCGTACCGCATCTTCATTGGGAGCGATGTAGACACAGTAGATTTTGTCCATGGTGACATAACTCTGGACCCATTGAATTTGCGGACCCATATCACTCAGAATGCCGCATGATTTCCGGGATATCGCCTGAAGTTCCTCGGGGGAAAGGTTGCCCGCCTGCGGTATTTCACGTTCAATGATATATTTCGGCATCACTGGCTCCTCTTTAGTAACTTTTTGCACATAGTCCCGGTAGAAGAGATTACTCTTTGGGGGTGTCGAATTCATACCCGCAGGCGGGGCACTTGACGCGGGACGTTCCTTGCTTGCCCATCCCGGCACAGGCGGAGAGAGACAGAGCCAACACCGCCAGCAGCACAAATGAAATCAGTCTTTTCATGTTTTCACCTCCTTTCAATCATGGTGTTTAACCTTGAACAAATGAAAACAAGCTTGTCGCCCGCCGTTTTTTCGGCAGCCGTTTCTCCACAAGCCTGGACGCCGTTCGGGGAAGGGACATCCTCCTTCTGGCTTGGCTGCTCATGCTCCTCTGTGCAACCAAAGTGCCAATGAAATAAAACATCGTTTTTGTGGTGAAATTGCTATAATCAGGGTGCGACTTGGCTCGGCCGAATCACCCTTATGGGGAGTAATGGGATAATGTTTTTTTTATGATGCGGCGGGGAAGGTGGAATGCAGGTAATGAAAGAGCCAAGCCTCAGGTTCCGGCCCTTCAAAAAATATCACAATGAAACGTGTGGTTAGACCCCATGGCTGGATTCATGAGAAGGCCGGGAAAGACTCATGGAGATCAATTGAGAATGGAGGGGAACCTTCTGGTGGGGAGGACCTCTACAACGTGGAAAATCTTCTCAACCTTCGGGCGAAGACCCAATTGATTTGAAAGAGAAAATTTAGAACCAAGTTTGACTTTGAGGCACGAGTATTGCTAGAATGATCCAGTTACTGATGTATGGTTGCACTGGCAGTATTTTCACTATCCCAGGCGGCGAGGCAACGAATTTTGCTCGGAATTAATAATAAAGAGGAAGCGATTCCGGTAAATCCGACCTATCACCATTGCAAGTTCGAGGTCCCGGAGATCATCTTCGGCCGTGGCCTTTTCCATCAGATCGGCCCTTGCGCCAGAAGGCTCGGCGGTAAAAAAGTGTTTCTGGTCAGCGACCAGGGGCTGTTCGATGCGGGGTGGGTGGATCGGGCGATGCGCAGCCTGCTGGAGGCCGGTCTGTCCTTCGTCTACTACGACCAGATCACTCCCAATCCTCGGGACTTCGAGATCGAAGCGGGGGCCAAAGAGTATATCCGCCAGGGCGCCGACGTGATCGTCGGGCTGGGCGGGGGGAGCGCCATGGATGCGGCCAAGGGGGTGGCCATCCTGGTCTCCAACGGCGGCCGGATCAGGGACTTCGAAGGCTCGGACAAGATCACCCGTCCTCTTCCCCCCCTCGTGCTCTGCCCGACGACCTGCGGCACCGGTTCCGACGTCTCCCAGTTCGCCGTCATCAACGATACCGAACGGCGCTGCAAGATGACCATCATGAGTCGCTGCGTTGCCCCGGACATCAGTCTCACCGATCCGGACACCCTCGCCACCCTTCCCGACGAGTACGTCTGCACTACCGCTACGGATGCGCTCAGTCACGCCCTGGAGGCATTTTTCTCCATGGCAGCCACCTCGCTGACCGATGTCCATGCCATCAAGGCCGTGCGCCTCCTCTCGGGAAGTCTGGTAAAGGCGGTGCGGGAACGCCACCCCGATGACCTGGAAAATCTCTCCCGGGCCAGCCTGCATGCGGGGATGGCTTTTTCCAATTCCCTGCTCGGGATCGTGCATGCCCTGGCCCACCCGATCGGCGGCTATTACGACGCCAACCACGGCAGCGTCAACGCCGTCCTCCTGCCGGAAGTCCTGCGCTATGATCTTCCCGTGGTTACGGAAAAACTGCCCGAGCTCGCCTGGGGGCTCGGACACTTGACCAGGGGAGAAAGCGGCGGAGCGGCGGAAATGGTGCAGGAAACCGTCGAGACCCTGCTCGAGGCGAGCGGGGCGCCGCGCAGTCTCAGAAGCCTCGGCGTGGCTTGGGAGGACCTCCCCGACCTGGCCAGCAAGGCGCTCAAGGATGTCTGCATCGTCACCTCGCCGCGCGAGGCGGATGAAATGGATCTGCTCAGGATCCTGGAGAAGTCGTACTGATGGAGAATGCCAAGCATGCCCATATCGATGAGGCGAGCCTCGATCGTCTCCTCGGGCTGGAAAGCTCCAAAATCGGTTATTACGCCGAGGTCAAGCAGAAGATACAGGAGCTGGAAGCCGCCAATCTGGGGTTGCGCACCAAGTCCAGCGAACTCCAGGCGATTTTCGACTCCATCGGCGACGGCGTGGCCATCTATGACAGCAGCGGCCACGTCCAGCACCGCAACCACATCTGCCCTCGCCTCTTCCCCCGGGAAACCATCGTGGGGGCTACCTGCCGCCGGCTCTTTCATCCCGAACAGCCTCATTCCCCGGCAAATTGCCCGGTGGAACGGGCGCTTGCGGGAGAAAGCGTCCAGATATCGTTCGCCGCCAACAAGGAGGAGGCGGAGCCCCGCTATTTCGACGTCACGGCAACGCCCATCGAAGATCCTGCCGGGAAGAGGCGGGCGCTCATCTTCCTGCGGGATGTGACCGGAAAGCGGCTGCAGGAGCTACAGCTGCTGCAGGCGGAAAAGATGTCGAGCATAGGACTGCTGGCCGCCGGCGTGGCCCACGAGATCAACAACCCCCTGACCTCGGTGGCCGGCTACGCCGAGGCTCTGCTGAGGCGGTTACGCGACGAACCGCAACTGCGGGAAGACCCGCGGCTCGACGTCTTTCCCAAGTACCTGGAGGTCATCGTCCGGGAATCGTACCGCTGCAAGGGGATTATCGATTGCCTGCTCTCCTTCAGCCGCAAATCGGACGGTTCCATGGAACGGGTCGACATCAATCTGGCCCTGCAGGAGGTTCTGGAGCTGGTGCGGCATAAGGCCCGCTACGAAAAGATTGAAATCCGGGAAAATCTGCAGCCCGATCTGCCGGCAGTCCGGGGTGACGGCGCCGGGCTGCGCCAGGTCTTCATGAACCTGCTTATCAATGCCCATCAAGCCATCAAAGGGGCTGGCACGGTGGAGATTGCCACCCGGGGCGACGGGACGGAGGTCATCATTCAGGTGAAGGACACCGGATCCGGCATCCACACCGATCTGCTGGACCGCATCTGGGATCCCTTCTTCACGACCAAGTCGGTGGGGCAGGGACTCGGGCTCGGGCTGGCCGTCACCTTCAACATCATCAAGCGGCACGGGGGCGACATCAAGGTGGAAAGCCAGAAAGGCGAAGGATCAATCTTTACAGTGAGGCTGCCGCAATGCCAGGAATAGAAACGCGCAAGGGTGCCAAGGTCCTCATCGTCGAGGATGAAAAGCCTCTCCGGGAGCTGCTGCAGATGGAGCTCTCCCGCAGCGGCTACAAGGTGGAAGTCGCCGCCAGTGGCGAGGAAGGTCTCGCCATTTACAAGGAGCAGATCTTCAACGTGGTCCTCCTCGATGTGCGGATGCCGGGTGCGGACGGCGTGGAGATCCTGCAGCAGATGCGGGTGGAATCGACCATCCCGGAAATCATCATGTTCACCGGTCACGGGACCATCGAAACGGCGGTCGAGTGCATCAAGCATGGGGCCTATGACTATCTCACCAAGCCGGTGAAACTCGATGAGCTGGAGATGCTGCTCGACAAGGCCTATGAAAAAAACCGTCTCAGGCTGGAGAACATCAACCTGAAGATAGAGGTCAGCAAGTTCGAGAATCACCGGATTGTCGGCAAGAGCCAAGGCATCCAGAAAGTGCTGGAGACTGTCCGGCGCTGGGGGGTGACAGATGAGCATGTGCTGATCCATGGCGAGAGCGGCACCGGCAAGGAGCTCATCGCCAGGGCCGTGCACGACGCCAGCCGGCGGGCAAAGAAGTCTTTTGTCACGGTCAATTGCGGGCGGCTCAGCGCCAACACTGCTGAAAGCGAGCTGTTCGGTCATATGCAGGGTGCTTTTACCGGCGCGGTGAAGGGCCGGGCCGGGCTTTTCGAGCTGGCCGACACTGGCACTCTGTTCATGGACGAGGTCTCGGAAATGCCCCTCGACGTCCAGGTGAAGCTCCTGCGCATTCTGGAGACCAGCACCTTCCGGCGCATGGGGGGGAACCACGATATCCGCGTCGATGTGCGGTTCGTTTTTGCCTCCAACAAGAACCTCCAGGAATGCGTAAACCGGGGGGACTTCCGGGAAGACCTGTTCCACCGGATCAACCTGCTGCCGATCCTCCTCCCCCCCCTGCGGGAGCGGCCGGACGACATCCTCCCCCTGGCCTGGTTCTTTCTCAAGACCTGCTGCAGCAATGGCCATGAAAACTGGGAAATCACCGAGGAGGCGATGGCGGCCTTGTGCGCCTACAGCTGGCCCGGCAACGTGCGGGAGCTGAGCAACACCATCCGCCGTGCCTGCATCCTGGCCAGCGACCGGGTGATTACCTCGGACCTTCTGCCGTTTTCCCCCCCAAAGGTCTTTCCCCCCCTGCCCGCGAATGGTTCGGCGGACGCTCAGCCCCTGCCTCTCTGGGTCATCGAACGGGACCACATCCGGAAGGTGATCGAAAAGGTCGAAGGCAACAAGAGCAAGGCGGCGAAGATCCTCGAGATCGACCGCAAGACACTCTACACCAAGCTGGAGCGCTACGGCCTGCCGGCGTAGCAGAGACAGTGGCATTTCTCTACACGGTCCGGAAGTATATTCCGCGCCGGCGGGGGAAAGCTCCGGATATCCGACGTTCCAATCGGATTGCCGAGTGGAAATGGGTAGATTCTCCACTGTGTGGCAAAAATACCCAGTTGGCGGTCGAAGGATGAAGTGCCATGATGACCTCCGGAACCCCAGAAATCCTCATTCGGGCGGGGCTGCGTCCCCCAAAAATGCTGACCCTCGCCATTACCGGCGCCTGCAATCTCGCCTGTAGTCATTGCTGGGTGGATGCCGGGGTGTCCTCCTCCGCCTCGCACGTGCCGGAGCAGACTCTTCGCCGGCTGATTGAAGAGTTCGCGGCACTGGGCGGCGAGGGTATCCGTCTTACCGGCGGCGAGCCGCTCTGTCATCCCGACTGGCTGGGGCTATTGCGCTTCGCCCGTGCCCTGGGGCTTGGCGGCGTCTCGCTGCAGACCAACGGCATGCTGTTCCGCGAGGAGGAAGTGGCCGCACTGCGCGAACTCGACTTCCCGGGGCTCTCGATTCAGATCAGCCTGGATGGAGCTACCGCGTCCACCCACGACCTGGTCCGGGGGGAGGGCGCCTTTCAGGGGGTGCTGAATGGCCTCCGGCAGCTCGTTCGGGGTGGGCTGGCGCCGCGCCTGACGCTGTTCTTCACGGAGATGCGGCACAACCTGGAGGAAATCCCTGCCGTTCTCGAACTGGCGGCGGACCTGGGTATCGGATCCGTCGTCACCGGCACCCTCGTCCTGGGTGGTCGGGCGGCTGAAGGTTCCCTGGTCTCTCCGCCCACGCCGGACCAGTACCTGCGCCTGCTTGATCGCTACGATGCCGAGCCCCGCTTCCGTGAGCTCTACGAAAAAATCGGCAAGGTGGCGGCCCTGGAGTGGCGGGCGGCGGAAACGCCCCGTTCGGAATGTTGCACCTTTGTCGAAAACCCGTACCTCACGCCCACCGGCCAGCTTTATCCCTGTGTGCTCTGCCATGCAGATGCTTTCGCCGTTTCCGGGGTTTTCGAAAAAAATCTAGCCGATGCCTTCGCCGAAGGTGCCCCTCTCTGGTCGTCCCTGCTGCAGATCAGCCGCAGCCGGGCCGACGCGCTGGCGGAGTGCCGGGATTGTCCCGGAGGCCTGGTCTGCGCCGGCGGCTGCATGGGCCGGGCGTGGGGGAGCTGCGGCGACCTGCGGGCGGCCGATGACCGCTGCGAGTTGAGACGGACCATCTATCGCCGGAAGCATGTCCCACCTGCCTGAACCTCAAAAACCCTCCTTTCCGCAGATATACACAGATTTGCGCAGATGAAACCTGAGGCAAAACCCTGATTTTTTTGCCTTAAAGCCTTCATCTGTGTTCATCTGCGTTCATCTGCGTTCATCTGCGGACAAAAATGCCTTAACCGCTTTTCCTTTTTTATTGTCCCCTTTTTTCTGCCCCTTCTCGCCATTCTCCCACAACCGCTGGGGGGAAATTCCCCAGCGTGTATAATATCCATAGCCCCGGTAAGGCGCAGTTCAAGGCATTTCCCCGAAAAGATGTTTCATAACTCCCCGCCGCCTTGCCTGCGCGCCTGTTGAAAATCATAAGAATTCAGCCAAAAGCGCCATTTTAAACCAATGTTTGTATTTGGCATCCAACTTGCTCTATCCAGAAGCAAGCGAGCACGATTAGCCGTGAGCGGTTTCAGCCACTTCTTTTCTCATACCTTGGGATAATCATAAAACGAGGTTATAAGGAGGTGATGGTTGGGTTAGAAAGAGCCTGTATACCCGTGGCGGGTTGTCAAGGAAGCATCAACGCAATGAGTTCACACCACCCAAAGGAGGAAGACACATGCCCCACTTCAGAGATGTCAAACGGACCCTCACCCAGCAAAGAACCGAATACCCGATCAAAATGCAGCACGCCTATCCCTCGGTCAATATCGGTTGGGGCGCGCATACGATGGTCGGCAATGATGCCAAGGCCTTGGGAATGACCAATGCCCTGATCGTGACCACCGGCCTGAAGGGGACCGGTATTGTCGAGGCGATTCAAGGCGTTCTGAAGGCTGCCGGCGTTGCCTCCGAGGTATATGCGAAGGCGACCCCCAATCCCAAGGACCATGAAGTCATGGAAGGCGCCAAGGTGTTGTCCGCCGGCAAATTCGACGGGATCATCAGCCTTGGCGGCGGCAGCTCCCATGACTGCTGCAAGGCCATCAAACTGGTCCACGCCCACGACGGCCAGGATGTCCGCACCTTCGAAGGGGCTTTCAAGGCCACCAAGAAGAACAAGATCCCCCATCTTGCCATCAACACCACCTCGGGAACCGGTTCCGAAGTCTCCTGCTTCTCCATCATCAACCACACCGAGAAGATGTACAAGATGGCCCTGTTCGATCCCAATTGCACGCCGAGCAAATCCGTTAACGACCCGCTGATCCACCAGTGCATGACCCAGGAGCTGGTCGCTTACACCGGCATGGACGCCCTGACCCACGCGGTGGAAGCCATCGCCTCCCGTCTCTGCGTACAGTCCGCCTATGGCCCCGGTCTCTGGGCAATTACCGAAATCTTCGAGAATCTGCGCCAGTCGGCTGCCAACCGGAACAACGACAAGGCCGTCGAGCAGATGGTCTGGGCGGAAATGGCCGCCGCTTATAGCTTCAACAGCGCCGGTCTGGGCATCGTTCACAGTATGGCTCACGCCATGGGCGGTCTCTACGATGCTCCGCACGGCCTCTGCAACGCCATCGCCCTGGTCGATGTCTGCCGTTACAACCTGCCGGCATGCCCCGAGCGCTTCAAGACGATGGCCAAAGCCGCCGGTATTGATACCGCCGGACTTTCCGACTACAAAGCCGGCGAGAAATTCATCGACGCCATCCAGGAGCTCAAGGACGAGCTGTTCATCACCCAGCGGTTCGCGGATCTTGGTCTGAAGGAAAAAGACCTCGATGGTCTGTCCAAGTTCGCCGCGGCCGACATCTGCTCCGAGGGGAATCCCAAGGATGTCGGCTTCCATGAAATGCGTGCGGTCTTCGCCGGCTGCATGTAAATCGTCAGTCAAGCAATAGATGTAAGATGAAGTCAGGTGCCGCTGGCACCCGGGGAGGTTTTCCTCTCCGGGTGCCAGCGGCGCTGTCACATCAATTGGGTGTATAATGGAATCGAGCCTTATCTGCAGGATTCCACCGACACGAGGTTGACCATGATTACCGAACAAGAGGTGAAAGACCTTCTCGGTTCCGGCGGCTACATCGCCGACGAAGCCATCGCCACCGCAGTTTTTCTGGCCCTCAGAATGGAGAAGCCGATCCTCATCGAAGGACCTCCCGGTGTCGGCAAGACCGGCCTCGCCAAGACCCTCTCCGAGGTGATGGCCTTTCCCCTGGTACGCCTGCAGTGCTATGAAGGGATCGACGAGGGGAAGGCGCTCTACGACTGGGAGTACGGCAAACAGCTCCTCTATACTCAGCTCTTGCGTACCCAGCTCGACAACTACCTCTCGGTATCCGCCGACCTGCGGGAGGCCGTCGAGCGCCTTTCCGCCGAGGAGAGCCTCTTTTTTTCCCGGAACTTTCTGGTGCAGCGGCCGATCCTGCGCAGCTTTCTGTCCGACAAGCGCTCCCTGCTGCTGATCGACGAAATCGATCGCTCCGGCGATGAGTTCGAAGCGCTGTTGCTGGAGTGCCTGAGCGATTTCCAGGTTTCCATCCCCGAACTGGGCGTGATCGAGGCGCGGAACAGGCCGCTGGTGATCCTGACCAGCAACGGCACGCGCATGATCTCCGATGCGCTGCGCCGGCGCTGCCTCTTTCTCTACATCGGCTATCCGGAACTGGAGCGGGAAGTGGCTATCGTCCGGGCCCGCTTCCCCGATCTCTGCGAGGCGCTGGCGCACCAAATGGTGGAATTCTTGCGCAAGGTCCGGGAGCTCAATCTGCGCAAGCCGCCCAGCGTCTCCGAGACCCTCGACTGGGCCCAGGTGCTCTCCATCCTGCATGCCGAGCGGCTCTCCCTGGAGGTGGTGACCCGTACGGTAGGGGCCATCATCAAGCACCAGGCCGACATGGAACAGGTTCTGGATTTGGCCGCCAACGATCTGGGGTAACCATGGAACGCATCATCACCAGCTTTGTCACCGCCCTGCGGGAAAAGGGGGTGCGGGTCTCCCCGGGGGAGAGCCTCGACGCGGTCCATGCCTTGGCGCTGGGCGGGGTGACGGGGCGCGAAATGGTGCGCGCGCTGCTGCGCCTGACCCTGGTGAAGAACGCCCATGATTTCAAGATATTCGACGAGGTCTTCGATTGCTTCTTCAGCAGCGGCCAGTGTCGCGTTCCGGGGATAGATCCCGTGGATTTGCTTGGCGCGATGATCCATATCGTCGAAGGGGAGCAGCTCAAGGCGGACATTCTGAAACAGCACCACGAAGAAGAAGGGCCGCGCCTGCGGGTTGACGAGGAGGTCACCCCCGAAGACCTGAAAGATCTGCTGAGCCTGGAAGAGAGCGATGACGAATCCGGCGGGCCCGAGATCCAGGTGCAGCTGGACGGCTACCGCGGCAAGATCGATGCGCCCACGCCGTCGGAATTTTACCAGCAGAGTCCGCCCACCGTCGCCTTCCACCAGCAGCAGGGGAGCCGAGTCGTTGCCTTCACCCCCGAAGAGCTGGCCGAGATGCATGAGGTGGTTTCCCGCATGATCGTCCGCCTGCGCAGGGATGTGCGGCGGATGAAGGAGAAGCAAAGCCGCGGCAAGCTCAACGTCATCCGGACGATCCAGAAGAACTACCGGCACGGCATGGTGCCGTTCCTCTTGTCGCTGCGCCGCAAGCTCAAGGAAAAGCCGCGGCTGGTGGTCCTCTGCGACGTCAGCTTCTCCGTCAGCCACGCCTCCCGCTTCATGTTGCTGCTGCTCCATACCCTGCATAATCGGCTGATGGAGGTACGCAGTTTCATCTTCAACAAGGATTTGGCTGAAATTACCGACCTGCTGCGCAACATGCCGGTCAACACCCTCCTGGAGACCATCGACAAGGGAGAGATCGTCGATCTGGACGACAACAGCGACTTCGGCAACGTTTTTCTCACTTTCAAGAAGAAGCACCTGGAGAGCATGCGCGGCAAACCGGCGGTCATCATCCTCGGCGACGCCCGCAACAACTACAACGATGCCAACGACTGGGCGCTGGAAGAAATCCGCGAGAAGGCGGGCTACATGCTCTGGCTGACCCCGGAAGAGCGCGACACCTGGAGCCGCGGCGACTGCCTGATCGAACTGTACGGTTTCTGCTGCGACCGGGTCGAGGTGGTGCGGGATGTGGACGAGTTGAGCCTCATGGTGGAAGACCTGTTTCGTACCTTTTATGCGGATCAGGCGCCACGGGCAGTCCGGGAACGCCGCAGGAAGGAAAAAAAAGAGGAATCTTACGATTATCGGGACTACTACACCCGGGGCAGCGCTGGGAAAAACGCCAATCCGCAGGGCTTCGACCCCAAGGGGCGCAGCCATTGGTAGCCAGGGTGGCGGGAACTGATTTCAGAGGGAAATGTTTTGAAACAACCGCATGAATTTCCGACCCGGAAGATCGAGCCGGAGACGAAGATTCAAGAGCTGCGTAGTTCCCAGGAAGAACTGGAAGCATCGCGCAACAAGTACGCCCTGTTGTACGATTTTGCCCCGGTGGGGTATTTCACCTTCGACCGGGACGGGGTGATCCAGTCGGTCAACCTGTTCGGGGTTCGTCTGCTGGGGGTGGAACGGGCTAACCTGATCAACCGGCGCTTCGAGCAGTTCGTGGCCGATGAGGAGCGGTTCGTCTTCGATAAGTTCATCCGGACGGTCTTTGCCGGCCAGGGGAAAGAGACCTGCCGGCTAAGGCTTTCCACCGGTGAGCAGCGGCCGCAGTACGTCCGGATCGAGGCCATGGTCACCGAATCCGGCGACGAGTGCCTCGCCGTGCTCATGGACATCACCGAGCGCAAACGGGCGGAACAGGCCCTGTCGGAGAGCGAATACAACCTGGCCAAGGCCCAGTCCATGACCCATGTGGGTTCCTGGAGCTTCGATCCGGCCACCGGTGAAGTGAATGCCTCGGACGAACTGCTGCGCATCATGCGGCTCAGTCGGGAGGAGACGACCCAGGAGGCCTTCGCCAGAGTGGTCCACCCGGAGGACCTGGAATCGGTCATGGAGCACCTGCGGCGGGGCGTCGAGTACGGCAAGAGCTACGAGATCGAGCACCGCCTGCAGTTCGACGACGGCACTTTCCGGTGGGTCTATACCATCGTCGAGCCTTCGGTCAACAGTGCCGGCAAGGTGGTGCGGCTCTACGGCACGACCCAGGACATCACCGAGCGCAAGCGGGCCGAAGTCGAACTGCGCAACAAGACCAACGAACTGCAGGCGATCTTCGATTCCATCAGCGACGGCATCACGGTGTACGACCATGACGGCCTTGTCCAGCACCACAATCTCATCGGGCCGCAGCTCTACCCCCGGGAGATCCGGCCCGGCAGCTCCTGCCGGGAGATGTTCCATCCGGAATCGCCCGCCATGCCCCAGGATTGTCCGGTGGAGCGGGCGCTCAGGGGCGAGCGGGTGGAGACTTCCCATGTTTCGGTGCGTGACGGCCACCGGACCCAGTATGTGGACATCACCGCCACGCCGATCAAGGACGCCCTGGGGGAGAAAAACCGGGCCCTGGTGTTTTTCCGTGACATCTCGAAAAAACGGCTGCAGGAAATGCACCTGATCCAGACTGAGAAGATGTCCAGTATCGGCGTGCTGGCCACCGGCATCGCCCACGAGATCAACAACCCGCTTACCTCGGTGGCCGGCTGCGCCGAGGCGCTGCTGCGGCGGTTCCGCGACGACCCGGCCCTGAAGGCGGATTGTCGGCTGGATGTCTTTCCCCACTATCTGGAGGTGATCGTCAGGGAGTCCTACCGCTGCAAGGGGATCATCGACCATCTGCTCAGCTTCGGCAGGAAGTCGGACGGCTCCGTTACCATGGTGGACATGAACATCGTCCTCCAGGAGATCCTCGAGCTGTTGCGGCACCAGCCGGGCTATCGCCAGATCGACGTGGTCACCGACCTGCAGGCAGATCTGCCGCGAGTCCTGGGCGACCCGTCCGGGCTGCGCCAAGTCTGTATGAACCTGCTGGTCAATGCCCACCAGGCGATCAAAGGAAAAGGGCAGGTGAGGGTGACGACGACCTATACCGATGACGCCATGGTCGCCATCGGGATCGACGACACCGGCTGCGGCATTGCCCAAGACACCATCGACCGCATCTGGGACCCGTTCTTTACCACCAAGGAGGTGGGCCAGGGGATCGGCCTCGGCCTGGCGCTGACCTTCGACATCGTCAAGCGCCACGGCGGCGATATCCAGGTGGAAAGCAGACTGGGCGAAGGCTCCACGTTTACGGTGCGGTTGCCGGCCAGCCGCGAATGAGGCGGCCACCGCGGGCGGGGCGGAGACGCCGGTCAGGCTGCCTGTTGCACGAAGGTACCGGCAGAAGAACCATTCCACACTTTTAGGAGGAATCATGAGCTGTAACGGTGAATCCCACAAGATGCACATCTGTTATCTCAAATTACAGGGGCAGGAAGAGTGCATCAGGAGCATCACGGACAACCCCACGGTCGAATGCCGGCACTGTGGTGCAAAGGCAAACAGCCTGCAATATATCTGTGCCGCCCATCTGGGCCAGGAGGCCCCCAATGTGGAAGGTGGTCACGGCAGTGTCAGCCTCGATGAAATTGGCAAGCCGCACGCAGGGTAACCCCCGGGAATAAACCGAAGCACGTTGCCGGGACAAGGGGCCCCGGCGAAATCCGTGGTATCATCACCCGAGAGGCCTGTTGCTTATCCAGGTCTGGACAGAGGTGGGTCCATGGCACATTGGATTATGGCTCGGCATGTCTGGAAACTCATCGGCAACGGCATGCGCTATCGGCGGCTGAGAGTCAGCGGCAAGCCTTACCGGCTTGAATCCCTGAGCCTCGAAATCACCCACCGCTGTATCTGCCGGTGCAGCATGTGCAATATCTGGCAAATCCCCCCGGAAGTTCCAGACCTCGATCTGTCCGTCTGGCAGGAACTGCTCTGCTCCCCGGAACTCCACCACCTCAGGGAGTTGGACCTGACCGGAGGGGAGCCCTTTCTGCGCCGCGATGTGGAAAAGCTCCTGCAGACGATTCGCGACGTTCAGCCCGCTCATTTTCCAGGATTGCGAACTCTTGCAATAACCACCAACGGAATCTTGACGGACAGAATTCTCGGTCTTACCCGGGAACTCATCGGGCATCTGCAGAAGCGGGGCATAGACCTGGTTCTTGTGTGCGGAATGGACGCCGTCGGAAATCTGCATGATCGCATACGCAACTATCCGGGAGCCTGGGATAAGTTGCAGGAGACGTTGTCCGGGCTCTACCGCATCAGAGAGACCCATCCCAATCTTATTCTCGGGATCAAGACCACCATCATTCCGCTCAATACCCGGGAACTCGGCCGCATTGCCGAGTATGCAAGAGCAAACAACCTGTTCACTATTATTTCACCCCGCATCATCACCTCCAACCGATTCTGCAATAGCGACAAGGAAGAAGATCTGCGGTTCAGCCCTGAGGATTTGAGGGAAATGATCCGTTTCTTCGAATCTCCCCAATTTTCCTGGATCGGTCACCGGGAGGCGCTGCTTGGCTATCTTCGCACCGGCACGATCCGGAAACCCTGCTCGGCCGGGTTCAACACCCTCTTTATTCGGTATAACGGCGACATATTCCCCTGTCCGGTTATGCCGGTTGCACTGGGAAACATCACGGACCAGCCATTGGGAGAGCTGTACCGAAATGACGCAGCAACCAGGTTCAGGAAAAAGGTTGGTTCGTTTCCAGAGTGCAGCGTCTGTACTGAGCCCGGCATGGAGCGCATCGCCTGGCCTTTTGACGGCTTTGCCTTTCTGCGGCTCGCCTCGCGTGCGGGGTTGAGGGATGTCGATCGCTTGGCCCGCCACATGGGGCTGGACAAGTATCTTGGATGAAAACTCAGTCAGCCACGGTCTGGCGGCCGGCGGCGAAGCACAACCATACAAAGGAGGCATGCAATTGAACAAGCATGTCCGATTGCTCAGGGCGGTTGCCTTTGCTGCGGAGAAACACAAAGACCATCGTCGTAAGGACGTAAACGCTTCCCCCTATATCAACCACCTCATCGGCGCTGCCAGTGTCCTTGCGGAAGAAGGCAAGGTTACGGACGAAGACCTGATATTGGCGGCGATACTTCATGATACGGTCGAAGATACGGTAACCTCATTCACCGAACTCGAAGAGCATTTCGGCAGAACTGTTGCCGGAATAGTTCGCGAGGTCACTGACGATAAAACCTTGGAGAAAACGGTTCGTAAGCAGCTCCAGGAAGAGCACGCTCCCAGGCTTTCATTTCAGGCGAAGCAGCTGATAATAGCGGACAAGATCTGCAATATCCGGGACATCATGCACTCCCCCCCTTCCGGCTGGTCGCTGGAGAGAAAACGGGAATATGTTGAATGGACCAGGCGAGTAGTAGCTGGCTGCAGGAGCGTCAATGAACTGCTCGATAAAGCGTATGACGAGACGGCAGGTGATCTCGCCCGGCATCTGGGATTACCCGCCGGCGAATCCGCTGACCTGACAGATTGAAGGTCGGCCGGAAGGAGAGGGTAGCCGTAAAAATCGGCCAGCAAAAAGACGGGTGGCGAGGAGCATACGATGCAACCCCGAAAGCAGATTGCCGTTTTTGGCAGTTTTCTGACCAACGCCGAATCCATCGAATTTGAAATGGCAGAGGAGCTTGGCTACCTGCTTGCCCAAAAAGGATTTCAAGTGATTTGCGGCGGTCATGGCGGCATAGCCAATCCGCTTGTCGCTGGTGTGACGAGAGGCGGCGGGGTAGTTCGGGGAGTCGCCCTGGACGAATCCAGATTCCCGAGACGAAACGCAAGGATGAATCCCCGTATTACCGAGATCGTCCAGGTCGATTCTCTCTCTGAACGCCTGGAGCTGCTGGCAGACGCGGACGGCTATATCTTCTTTACTGGGGGGATTGGCACTCTTGCCGAGTTCGCCTTCATCTGGCATTCGTTGCAGGTCGCGGCGGATTTCGACCGGCCGGTAATTCTCATCTCCCGGGGCTGGAAACCTCTGTTGGCGAAGATTAAACAGGAACAGATGATAAAGCAAAAGTACTACCGGATTGTGCACCTCTGCGAGCAGGTGAAGGAGGCAGTGGCGATTGTCACGAATGATTATTCGATAAAATACGATGACCCATGTAGACTTTTTTATAAGGAAGCCGTTTTTTTTGATCTGGACGGAACCATCGTGGAATCACCGGAGGAGGAGTTCATAAGAGCATGTGAAAACAATGGCTATTTCTTTCCTCTGCCGGATGTGGTCGCTTCGTTCAGAAAAGCGGAACAGCTCGGATGTTCCCCTGAGGGTGAGGCTACGAGAAGGGATGATGTTTCGCACAAGACAGCTGTTCTGGAACATCTCGGCCTGGACACGAGAGCGGCAGCCCGGGTTGCGGAGCTTGTCTGCAGTGAGTCCAGACGGATTCCACCAATGTATGACGATGCCACCGAAACCCTGCACCATTTCAAAGAGAACGGCTTCTCCACAGGGGTATTCTCCTCCCGTCCGGCCCGGCAGTTGAAGGAAATACTGTCAACCCATGAATTGTCCGGGTTGTTCGACGTCGTTGTCCCCCTGGATCGTTCAGCTTCACATCCCGACCGGGGCCCGTTTGTCGAGGCGCTGGAACGCTGCGGCTTCCAGGCGGAGGGGCTGGTTCACGTCGGCATGAATCTTCCGGAATGTTGCCGTGAGCCCGGCGCGACCGATGTCGACTCGATCGTGCTCGATCGTCATCTCGCCCGCATTCTCGATGACAGGGCTTGCAAAATCCGCTCGCTTGGAGAATTGAAACATCTGGTCAAGCATCGGGGTTTGAAGGGTTGAGTTCGGGGGGCCTTCTCGCCCCGGGAAGGTTCCGAAGATCAAGCACCACGTCCACCGGTTTCCCCCTCCGGCGGCAGCGCCGTCACCGCAGTCTCTCGGCAAAGTATCTGGACACCACCCTGGTGTGCATGACAAACCCGAGTTCCATCGGCCGATCGATCAACGCCACCTCCTGGATCTCTTCCGAGCTGAAGGGTTTGAGGGCCGCCGCCGGCTGCGCTTCAGCCAGGCCGAAGATCACCAGCGTATCGTCCAGGCCGTTCTGCACGTCGTAGAGACTGACCTCGCTGTCGGCGATGTCGATGCCGGTCTCCTCCAGCAACTCTCGCTTGGCCCCTTCCTGCCAGGTCTCGCCGAGATCGATATATCCTCCGGGGAGGGTGAGGGTCCCTTTCCGTGGATCGATATTCCTGCGGATGACGACCAGACCGTTATTTATTGGCAACAAAACGACCACGACCGGCAGGGGGTTCAGGTAGGTCTTGTTGCCGCAGGCGCGGCATGCTCTTGGCCAAGGGTCAGGGTCGGGAAACCTGGTTCCGCAAAACGTGCAGTGGGAATTCTTTTTCGGCATGGCTCCACCCTGCTGCAAGCGGCTGATTTGATGGGTTCCTAGAAAATCTAAAGGTGCCGCCTGCCGCGTTAATCCATTGTGCATTTTATGTTCCGTTGTTGGCAATGGGGCATATTGCAAAACATCGGTTTACAAAACTGTAGACAAGCTCCCCACTGGGTAAAAAATCTACAGTCGGCTGGACGTGCGGAGATATCCATCCTCTATTGGTTGCCCTATTTCTCCACAGTTTGTTGGCAAGGTACCGTGGCGTTATTCTCCGAAACCCTTGAAGTACCTATATAGACCGATGTTTTATTTTTGGCACCGGCATTGCAATGCATGGTAACCATAAGGTGCATCGTCAACGGATGCCAAAGAACCTCAAAAGGAGAGAGCACATGGAAACCGAAAAAAATCAGGCAAGCGAAGAAGCAGGTAACGAAGAGCCCCGGATCCTGGAAGAAATCCAGGTCGAAGAACTCGCAATCGACGGCATCTGCGGGGTGTACTGAGATGGCGGCGGCAGGCATCCGGCTGCACCCCGCCTGCCGCGTCAGGCAAGAGGGGTTCGGCCTCCTGTTTTACGATTCCAGGGGGCCGCGCCTTCTCTTCGCCGAAACCGGCAGATTGCTTCCCACCGACTTCTTCGCCGCTGTCCGGAGCCGGGACGAGCTCCCTGCCGGGCTGTCGGAGCAGGAGCAGAGAGTATTAAAAAAGTTTTTGACGCAACTTCTGGAAAAGGGCTTTCTCCGTGAGCAACCGATTTGTTGAAAAGGGACTCCGGTCCCCCGTCAATCTGACCTGGGAAGTGACCTTCGCCTGCAACCTGCGCTGCCGCCATTGCCTGTCGGCTTCGGCGGAGCAGGCACCGGATGAACTGACGACCGACGAAGCTCTGGACCTGGTGGAGCAGTTGCACGGCGCCGGCGTCTTCCAGGTCAATTTCGGCGGTGGCGAGCCTTTCCTGCGCCCAGACTTCGAGCAGATCCTGGCCGCCTGCCACGGCAGGGGGATCATGACCTGCATCTCCACCAACGGCACCCTGCTTGACTCTGAGCGGGTTGCCCGGCTGGCCACGAGCCGGCTGGTGGCGATCCAGGTCAGCCTGGACGGAGCGAGCCGGGAGACCTGCGACGCCATCCGCGGGGCCGGGGTCTTCGACCGGGCCATCAAAGCCGTCGAGCTGCTGGCGGCCAGTTCCATCCCGACCAGCATCAATACGGTCCTCACCGCCCAGAATGCCGGCGAAATTCCGGCCCTGCACGAACTCGCCCGCTCTCTCGGGGTGTCGCTGCGGGTCAGCCGCTTCCGTCCGTCGGGGCGGGGGGCGGACAACTGGGAAGATCTCCGGCCGACCCCCGCCCAGCTCCTGGCCTTCTCGGCCTGGCTGGCCGACAGCGGCGACGTGCGCACCGGCGACAGCTTCTTCTCGCTGACGACCCAGGAGCGCCAGGGTCTGGGGCTCAACCTCTGCGGCGCGGCCAAGCTCACCTGCTGCGTCGGGCCTACCGGCAACATGTATCCCTGCGCCTTTCTGCAGACCGACCGGTTCAAGGCGGGTTCCCTGCGCGACAACTCCTTCCAGGAGATCTGGGACGATTCGGAGATATACGCCTCCTTCCGCAGTTTGAGAATCCACTCCTGCGAAGAGTGCCGGCGCTTCGACCAGTGCCACGGCGGCTGCCCGGCCGTCGCCTGGCACCTGAAGAACGATATCAACGGCGGCGACCCCGAGTGCCTGGAGCGCTGCGTGACCAGCATTGCCGATGCAGCCGACTACAAGGCGGCCATGTAGGGGCGCAGCATGCTGCGCCCAGGGCACGGCATGCCGTGCCCCTACGATAACCACCGAATGAAGGATACGACGTCATGATGTTCCAATACCTGTTCTCGCCCCTCAAGATCGGCACGGTCGAGGTGAAGAACCGCATTTCCTTTCAGCCGCACCTGACCAATCTGGCGGTGGGCAACCTCCCCAGCGAGCGCCAGATGTATTACTGGGGCGAGCGGGCCAAAGGGGGCGCCGGCCTCATCATCACCGAAGAGATGAGCGTGCACCCCACGGACATGGCTTATGACAAGCTGATTGACGTCTATCATCCCGAGGTCATCCCCGGCTTCAAGAAGATCACTGATTACGTCCATCAGTTCGACTCCAAGATCTTCGCCCAGCTCAACCACAACGGCCAGCAGTGCGACGGCAGCAACTCCAGGCTGCCGGTCTGGGCTCCCTCGCCGATGCCCGACGTCCTTTTCCGCGAAACACCCAAGGAAATGGAACCCGAGGATATCGAAGAAGTGGCCCGCTATTTCGCCAAAAGCGCCATTCACGTGCGGGAGGGAGGGTTCGACGGCATCGAGCTGCAGTTCGGTCACTCCAGCCTCGCCCGGCAGTTCCTCTCCCCGCTGACCAACTTCCGCAGCGACGAGTACGGCGGTAGCCTGGAAAACCGGATGCGGGCCCCCTTGAAGTTCATTGCCGCCGTGCGCAAGGCGGTGGGCAAAGACTTTACGGTCGGCATCCGCATGTGCGCCGACGAGATGATCCCGGGCGGCCTCGACCTGGGCCAGGTCCAGGAGATCTGCGCCGGCTTCGAAGCGAGCGGCCTCATCGACTTCATGGATCTCTCCATCGCCACCTTTTACAACCTCTACCTGGTCGAAGGCTCCATGCATACCCCGCTGGGCTACACCATCCCGCTGGCGGCCGGCATCCGGGAGAAGATCAAGCTGCCGGTCTTCTGCACCGGCCGGATCAACGACCCGGTCATGGCCGAGAAGGTGCTCGCTGCTGGCCAGGCCGACATGATCGGCATGTGCCGCGGGCTGATCTGCGACCCCTTCATGCCGAAGAAGGCTTTCGAGGGGCGGCTGGAGGACATCCGCTACTGCGTGGCCGACAACCAGGGGTGCATCGGCCGCATCGGCATGAACAAGCCCCTCGGCTGCATTCAGAACCCGGCCATCGGGCGGGAGAAAGAGTGGGGCGAAGGGACCCTGGAAAAGGCGGCCATCAAGAAGAAGGTAACGATCGTCGGCGGCGGCCCTGGCGGCATGTGGGCGGCGAAAATGGCCGGCCGCCGCGGTCACGACGTGACCCTCTACGACCGCAACGAAACCCTCGGCGGGCAGGTGCTGACCGCCATGAAAGGGGCGGGGCGCGACGAATTCGGCGTCATCATCCGCAACGAGAAGGGGCAGGTGGAGAAGACCGGCGCTACCGTAAAGCTCGGCGTCGAGGTGACCACCGAACAGGTATTGGCGGAAAAACCGGACGTGGTGATCGTCGCCACCGGCAGCGTACCCAAGGAGCATCCGGTCGGCGGGGCCGACGGCCCGGCGGTCTGGAATGTCTGGCAGGTGCTGAACGGCGAGGCGGAGCTGGGGGAGAAGGTCTGCCTGATCGACTACGACGGCCACCACCGGGCCACCGCCACGGCCGAGTATCTGGCCAATCTGGGGAAAACGGTGCACATCATCACCTCCAGCCTCTTCATCGGCGCCGAACTGGGACCGACCCAGGACCTCTATTTGACCCGGCAGCGGCTCCTGCAGAAGGGGGTCACCTTCACCCCCGACATCGCAGTGATGGAAGTTGCAGGCGAAGCCGGCGCCAAGACCGTCAAGGGGTTCAACGTCTATTCCAACGTCTGGGACGAGTGGGGGCCGTACGACACCCTGGTTCTGGCCATGGGGCAGCAGGTGGACGACGCCCTCTACATGAGCCTGAAGGGGAAGGTGAAGGAGCTCTACCGGATCGGCGACAGCGTCGCCCCGCGCAAGGTCGACATGGCCATCTGGGAAGGGCACCAGATCGGGAGGGAGATCTGATGGGCGGCAAGATCCTCGTTTTTGTCGATCTGCCCGACGGCGAGCTCGATGAGACCGGGCGGGGGCTGCTCTCCTACGGGTCGCGTCTGGCCGGCATCCTCGACTCCCCTTGGGAGGCCGTCACTCCCGTCGTTTGCGACGGCGAGCAGATGGCCGGGTTCGGCGCCTACGGCGTGCCGGCGATCACCCGGGTCGACGGGGGCAGTCTTCTCGACACCCCGGCGCTGCTCGGCCAAACCCTGGCCGACCTGACCGCGGCGGAAGGGGCGGCTCTCTTCGTTTTCCCCCACAACGACCTGGGCGCTATCCTGGCCCCGGTGATTGCCGCGGCCCTCGATGCCGCCATTCTCACCGAGGTGGTCACCGCCAGTCTCGGCGCCGATGGCCTGCGGATTGCCCGACAGGCCCTGGGCGGTCGGGTAGCGGAGACGAAGGTGTGGGACGGCTCCCGTCCCCTCGTCGTCACCGTTCCGACCCGCTGTTTGAGCCAGGTGCTCATGCCGACCGTCCGCCCGACCACCCCGGCGGTGGCGACCTGGCGTCCCGCCGCCATGCCGGCTGAGGCGGCGGCACGGGTTACCGGCCGCATCCCGCCCGATCCCCAGACCGTCGACCTCACCGAGGCGGAAGTCATTTTCAGCGCCGGCAAGGGGTGCGACCCGGCGACCTTCGACCAGCTCAAGGAACTCTGTCGGCTGCTCAACGTCTCCTTCGGCGTCACCCGGCCGGTATACGATCTGGGGTGGACCGGGTTCGAGCGGATGATCGGGCAGACCGGTCGTACCGTCACCCCGCGGTTCTATCTGGCCCTCGGCATCTCCGGTTCCATGCACCATGTGGGGGGGATCAAGGACTCCCGGCGGATCGTGGCAATCAACAACGATGCCAAGGCCCCCATCTTTCCCAACGCCGACGAGGGATTCGTCGCCGACCTGAAGGAAGTGTTGCCGCACCTGCTCGCGCGGGCAAAGTCGGCCATCGGAGGTGCGCCATGAGCAAGTCCTATCAGGCAATCGTCGTCGGGGCCGGGCCGGCCGGCTCTTCGGCCGCCCTGACCATGGCGCGGGCCGGGCTGGACGTGGCCCTGGTTGAGCGCGGCACCTTCGCCGGCGAGAAGAACATGTTCGGCGGGGTCCTGCACCGGCTCCCCGCCCTGGAGGAGGTCTTCCCCGACTTCTGGGATCGGGCGCCGCTGGAGCGGCACATCGTCAAGAAGGCAGTCACCTTCATGACCGGCGACTCCAGCTTCAGCACCCTGATCGAAGCGGGGAATTTCGACCGGACCCCCTACAACGGCTACACTGTTTTCCGGCCGAGTTTCGACCGCTGGCTCGCCGACGAGGCGGTCAAGGCCGGCGCCACCCTCATCACCAGTGCCACGGTGGAGGATGTGGTGACCCGGGATGGCCGGGTCGCCGGCGTAAGCATCCTCGACCGGGGGGAGTTGCTCGCCTCGGTGGTGGTCGCCGCCGACGGCGTCCTCTCCTTCACCGCCCTCAAGGCGGGGCTGCGCCGGCCGACCTTCGACCCGGCCCAGATGGCCGTTGGCGTAAAGGCGCTGATCGACATGCCGCGGGAGATGATCGACGACCGCTTCGGGCTGGTTCGCGACCAGGGTTACGCGGGCGAGTTCGTCGGCTGTACCGGCGGGGTGCGCGGGGGCGGCTTCCTCTACACCAACTACGACTCCCTCTCCGTCGGCCTGGTCTTTCACCTGGCGAGCCTGCGCACCAGCGGCAAGACTCCCTACGACCTGCTCAACGACTTTCTGGAGCAGCCCCAGGTGGCCAAGCTGGTTCGCGGTGGGCGGCTTCAGGAATATTCGGCCCACCTGATTCCCGAGGGGGGATTCGAGATGATCCCCGAACTGGTCGGCGACGGCATTCTCGTTACCGGTGACGCCGCTGCCCTCTGCAACGCCACCGGGGTCAATCTGGAGGGGATCAACCTGGCGGCCCAGTCGGGGGTCCTGGCTGGCAAGGCGGTAATCGCCGCCCACCAGGAGGGAGACTTCAGCCGCAAGGGGCTGGAGGAGTACCGGCGTCTGATGAACGACAGCTACGTCATCAAAGACCTGAAGCTGTACCGGAAAGCGCCGCACATGCTGCACAACGACCGCATCTACAACGAGTACCCGGAGCTGGTCTGCAGCCTGATGGAGCAGATCTACCGCATCGACGGGGCGCCCAAGGAAAATATTTCCAAGCTTTTCCTGAAGACGGCCAGGGAAAAAGTCGGGCTGGGGAAAATCATGGCCGACGCTTTCGGCGCCTGGAGAGCCTTATGAACATCGACGAAATTTTCGACTTCACCAGCTTCACCATCGACCGGGAACCCCACATCATCCTCGATTCCCAGGTCTGCGTCGGCTGCGACAATCGCGGCTGCGCCAACTCCTGTCCGGCCCGCTGCTACACCTGGAACGAGGAGGAGCAGAAGATGACCTTCGTCTACGACGGCTGTCTCGAATGCGGCACCTGCTACGTCGTCTGCCACCGCAAAGCTTTCACCCGCTGGCGCTACCCGCGGGGGGGCTTCGGTGTGGCGTACCGGATGACCTAAAAACAGGTCCAAGGTCCAAGGTGAAAAGCAATGCTCTGAAACTTAACTGCTGGGGTGCGCTCCATGGCTGAAAAAAATCTGGAAATTCTGGTTCTGTTGCGCGAAACCTGCGATCCGCGTCCCCCCGCCGGCGTCATCACGCGGGGCGCCGGCATCAGCGAGCGTGGGCTGCGGCGGCTGCCGAACCCGGCGGACCTCGCGGCCCTGGAAGAGGCCCTCAGCCTCAAAGACAGCGTGGGCGCCCACGTGACCGTGCTTGCCGTCGGTCCCGCTCGGCTCGACGACACCCTGCGGCTCGCCTTCGCCATGGGGGCGGACCGGGGGATCCGGTTCTGGGACCACGGCCTGGATGGGGGCGATGCCGTGGTCGATGCCCGCATCCTCGCCCGGATTATGACCATTCTCTCTCCGACCCTCGTCTTCACCGGCAACCGGCTGGTGGACCGGGGGGACGACCCGGCGCCGGCTTTGGCCGCCGCCGCGGTGGGCATGCCGTGCATCGCCGCCACCGTCTCGCTCTCGCTGAAGCAGGCGGGTGTCGAAGCGCTGCGCAAGGCAGACCGGGGCGGCCGGCAGTCGGTCGCGGCAAACTTTCCCTGCACGGTCCTCTTCGAGGAGGGGAGCGTGCCCCGCTACCCCTCCATCGAGGCGGTCACCCGGTCGCTGCTGGCACCCGTCGAGGAATGGGTGCTGGCCGATCTGGGTCTCCCCTTCTGGGAGGTCGGCGCCACCGGCGCCTGTCTGACGACGGCGGAGTTCGGCATTCCGCGCCCGGACCCGGTCCGCGTCGTGACCCCGGACCCGCAGCTTCCCGCCTTCGAGCGGATCCTCTCCCTGCTCTCCGGGGGGATCAAGGCCCGCGAGGGGAGGATGCACTTTCTCTCGGCCGAGGAGACGGCCGCGGGGCTCTGGCGGATTCTCTGCGAGGAGGGTCTGGCACCGGGAGGGACTTCATGATCTATCGCCTGGCGTCGCACGTGGAACTGGTGGAGCGGGAGGGGGAAAGCTACCTCATGGCCAAGGCCCCCCTCTGCGCCCTGCACCTGAACGGTTCTCTGGCGCAGCTCGTCAGGCGCGGGCTGGATGGGCCGCTGACGGCCGCTTCCGCCGCTGAAGCCAAGGTTTTGGAGCAACTGGCGAGCAGGGGTTTCGTCGAGCGGATTCGCGGTGCGGCGGCGACAGGGGCGGCGCTTCCCACCGTCAGTGTCGTCATCCCGGTCAAGGACCGGGCGGAGGAACTCGCCCGCTGCCTTGCGTCCCTTTCCCGGCTCGATTATCCGCAAGAGAAGCTCCAGGTCATTGTCGTCGACGACGGCAGCGGCGACGACTCCCCGCTGGTGGCGCGGCAGGCCGGCGCCTTCCTCCTGCCTTCGGGAGGGACGGGACGGGGACCTGCGGCGGCGCGCAACATCGGGGCGGCGGCGGCTCGGGGCGAGATCCTCGCCTTCATCGATTCCGACTGCAGCGCTTCGGCAGGGTGGCTCGCCGAGCTGCTCCCCGCCTTTGACGATCCGGCCATGGTGGCCGTCGGAGGGCTGGTGGACGGGATGTGCACCGCCTCCGCCGTCGACCGTTACGAGGCGGTCATGTCGAGCCTCTCCCTCGGTTCCCGGGAGCGCTCGGGGAACGGGGGGAACGACACCTTCTACCTGCCCAGCTGCAACCTGCTGGTGCGGCGGGCAGCCTTTCAGGCGGCCCGCGGCTTCGACGACAGCATGCACGTGGGAGAGGATGTCGACCTGACCTGGCGTCTGCGGGACGCCGGTTGGACCATCGCCTATCTGCCGATGGGACGGGTCCTGCACGAGCACCGCAGCACCGTCCGCTCCTTCATGTCCCGGCGTTTCGACTACGGTACCTCCGAAGGACAGCTTCAGGTCCTCCATCCCCAGCGCCGCAAGCGGCTGGTCATCCCCCCCCTGCTGGCCCTCGTGCTGGCTCTCTGTCTTCTGGCTCCGTTGGCGGCCTGGTGGCCGCTGTTGCCGGCCGCAGGTCTGCTGGCGGCCGACGCGGTAGTGGTCCGGCTGCGGATTGCCCGCCGTGGGCTTCCCATCGGCCTGTCTGCCCTCCTCGCCGGGCGTCTGCGCGCCCTCGGCAGCCTGGTCTACTATCTCTGCTTTCACCTGGTTCGCTACTACGCCGTCGTGCTCCTCGCCATCGCCATGGCCCTTCCCCCGTTCTGGGCGGTGTTCATCGGTGCTCTGGGGGTTGCCGCCAGCGTCGATTATGCGGTGAAAAAGCCGCGCCTCTCCTTCGTCCGCTTCACCGGCATCTACCTGCTGGAGCAGATCGCCTACGGGGCCGGCGTCTTCTGGGGGTGCCTGCGCAGGAAAACCTTTGCCTCCTACCGGGTCGTCATCCTCCGGCAGGCGGAGCTGTCGGCCTGAGAGGAGCAGGAAAATATCCATTTGTTCACGCGAAGCCGCGAAGAACGCGAAGAGATTCCGGGGTCATCAGAAATGAATCCTGAACCAGTCCCGTATGCTGATGAATTCATTGGTGCAACTTCGCGGACTTCGCGGCTTCGCGTGCAACTGCTTTGGTAGGTTTTTGTATCACATCTCCGAGTCTGCGCGCCTAAAAGGGAAACCTCATGGCATCAGGCCAACGGGTTTTGCTGGAAACGGCAGAGCCTCCCTGGCGGAAAGGAGAATTTATGTGGCGTCAAGCTACAACATTCAAGCAAAAGGGAAAGGAGTACAGGAATGGACAAGATTGCCAGAATTGACATGGGAGCGGCCGGCGGCCCCAAGGTAACGGTGGAAGCGGTCGGTGAATACGCCGGGCTCGGCGGCAGGGCGCTGACCTCCCTGCTCATCGCCAAGGAAGTACACCCCCTCTGCCATGCGCTGGGGGCGGAGAACAAGCTGGTCATCGCCCCCGGCATGCTGAGTGGTACCGCCGGCGCCATGACCGGCCGGCTGTCGGTGGGGTGCAAGAGCCCGCTGACCGGCACCATCAAGGAGTCCAACGCCGGTGGCCAGGCGGCGCAGGTAATGGCACGGATCGGCTATGCCGCCATCGTCCTCGAGGGGAAACCGGAAGGCGACGACCTCTACAAGATCTTCGTCAACAAGGACGGCATCCATGTCATCGTCGACAACAGCCTGAAGGACCTCGACAACTACCCGGTCATCGAGAAACTGCGCAAGGAGTACGGTGACAAGGTCGCCTACATGTCGATCGGAACGGCCGGCGAGAGAAAGCTGCTGGCCGCCTCCATCGCCTGCACCGACCCGGAGCTGCGGCCGACCCGGCATTGCGGCCGTGGCGGCGTGGGTGCCGTCATGGGAGCCAAGCGGGTCAAGGCGATCATTCTCGACGACGCCGGGATGAAGATGCGCCCCCCGAAAGACCCGGAGAAGTACCGGGACGCCAACCGCAAGTTCGTCGAGGGGCTGCGCAAGCACCCGGTCACCGGCGAGGGGTTGCCCGCGTACGGTACCAACATCCTGACCAACGTGCTGAATGAGGCGGGAGGCTACCCGAGCTACAACTTCAAGCAGGGGCAGTTCGCCGGTTCCTCCAATATCAGCGGCGAGACCCAGGCGGCGCTGGAAGTCAAGCGCGGCGGCAGCGCCACCCACGGCTGCCATCGCGGCTGCGTCATCCAGTGCTCCGGCATCTACAACGACAAGGACGGCCACTACCTGACCAAGCAGCCGGAGTACGAGACGGTCTGGTCGCATGGCGGCCACTGCGGCATCGATGACCTCGATACCATCGCCCACCTCGACTTTCTGGATGACAACATCGGCCTCGACACCATTGAAATGGGGGTCACCATCGGTATCGCCATGGACGCGGGAATTATTAAATTTGGCGACCGTGAAGGCGCCATCCGCCTGATGGAAGAGGTCGGCAAGGGGACGCCGCTCGGGCGAGTGCTCGGCAGCGGCGCCGCGGTGACCGGCAAGGTGTTCGGCGTCGAGCGGGTGCCGGTGGTCAAGGACCAGGCCCTGCCCGCTTACGACCCGCGCGCCATCCAGGGGATCGGCGTCACCTACGCCACCACCACCATGGGGGCCGACCACACTGCCGGCTACGCCATCGCCACCAACATCCTCAAGGTGGGCGGGGACGTCGATCCGCTCAAGACCGAAGGCCAGGTGGAGCTGTCGAGAAACCTGCAGATTGCCACCGCCGCCATCGACTCGACCGGCATGTGCCTCTTCATCGCCTTCGCCATCATGGACCAGCCGGAGACCTTCCAGGCGCTTCTCGACATGCTCGGTTCCTTCTACGGCATCACCATGACCGGCGACGACGTCGTGGCGCTGGGCAAGAGGGTCCTCTCCGCCGAGCGGGATTTCAACACCCGCGCCGGCTTCACCAAGCACCACGACCGTCTCCCCCGCTTCTTCTACAACGAGCCGATCGCCCCCCACAACCAGACCTTCATGATGAAGGACGAGGAACTGGACGAAGTGTTCAACTGGTAGGGTTGGTCTTTGTAGGGGCGGGTTTGAAACCCGCCCCTACGCCCTTCCAAGGGAACGAATTTCCAGATGAAGATTATTCAGGGCGGCATGGGAAGCCCCATTCCGTGACCAGATGGTGTTGCTGATCAGGAGGGACCATGCTGCTGGAACAGTTGGTGGAAAAAGCCGGGCAGCCTCCGGAGTATGACTGGGACGCCTACTATCGCTGGCTGTTCAGCCAGCTTGCCGGCCGGGAAGTCACCGGGTACAGTTTCTGGCAATGCAAACAATGCCTCACGGTCAATGTCGTCTACCTTCCGGCGAAATATGGAACCTGTCGCGGGTGTGAACTTATCCACCTGCCGGACGAGTTGTGTTAAAGTAAGGCTGTCTCCCTTGCGGCGGCGGAACCCGGGAAGGATAATCATGGCGCAGGAGAACCGCAGGCCGTCCACGGCGAAGCTCTCGCTTACCCTGGCGCCTGGAATGCCTGAACAGGTCAGCTGCTTTTTCCCGCTTCTGCAGCAGGGATTCAGCGTCAGGGTGCAGGTCGGCTGCGGTATCCAGGAGTTGCTCTGCAACCAGTTCGGCATCGACCCGGACTACCTGAAGCAGCGGATCACGACCATTTTTCTCAACAGCAAGCCGGTCGACGATCCTGAAACGAGCCGGGTTGCCGATGGCGCCACGCTGGCCCTCTCGGCCGCCATGCCGGGACTGGTCGGAGCCACCATGCGGCGTGGTGGCTACTATGCCGCCATGCGCGGCGGTATCACTCACCGAGAATCCCCAGCGGACGCCGAGGAGAAATACGGCGAGATCAGGATCAAGTTGTTCAACCTGCTGATGGCTGAGCTGGGACCCGGTTTTCTGCAGCAGGGAATTATCGTCTCGCCTGCCGCGTTGGCGAATTTTCTGGCCGCACAAGCTCCCGACTTCTGGGAGGGCTGGAGCGAAATCCTGCTGAACGGTAAACCGGTCGCACCCGGGTTCCTGAAAGGCGGGGCGTGGATTGCCCAAGGCGAGGGATCCGTCGAGTTCTCTGTCTTCTTCGAGGAGTGAACCATGCAGGTCACGGTCAAACTGTTCGCGAATTTCCGTCACGGGCGCTTCAACATCGAAGTCCGCCAATACCCACCAGGCACCACCGTCGGGCAGGTCGTTGAAGAAATCGGCATCCCGAAGAATGAGCTGGGCATCCTGCTCGTCAACAGCCGGCATGTCGGTTTGGACCGCGAATTGCACGACGGGGATACTCTTGCCCTGTTCCCCCTGGTTGGAGGCGGATGAGATGGAGGAACTCCGGACTTTTCTCGAAAAGCACGCAGAAGGCGATCTGCTCTCCTGGCAGCACCAGGTGGAGGCCGCGGAGCTCTTTGGCCTGAGCGTTGCCGATGTGGAAACGGCGATCCTCGAAGCCGGGCTTCTGCCGGCACGCTACCAGCGCAACCGCCGGATGCTCTCGACGCTGCAGCAGCTCCAGCTTTTCCGCAGCCGGGTCGCCGTGATCGGGTGCGGCGGGCTGGGTGGTTACATCTTGGAACAGTTGGCCCGTCTCGGTGTGGGACATATTGTCGCAATCGATCCCGATGTCTTCGAGGAGCACAATCTCAACCGCCAACTGCTCTCCTCGCCCGGAACGCTGGGCCGGGCCAAGGCGGAGCTGGCAGCGGAGCGGGTGGCGGAAATCAACCCGGCGGTGACCCTCAAGCCGGTGCGGGAAGCTTTTTCCCGGGAAAATGGCCGCGAGCTGCTTTCCGGGCTGGACTGCATCGTCGATGCGGTGGATAATGTAACCGCCCGCCTGGAGCTGGAAGCGGTCTGCAGCGAACTGAATGTTCCCCTGGTGCACGGGGCCATCGCCGGCTGGTATGGTCACGTCGCCACCATCTATCCTGGCGAAAACAGCATGCAGAAGATCTATCGTCACTGGACGGGGGGAAAGGGAGTGGAACAGCAGTTGGGCAACCCCTCCTTTACGCCGGCCGTGGCCGCCAGCCTCGAGGTCGCCGAGGTTTGCAAGGTTCTGCTCGGGCAGGGGGCGTTGCTGCGCAACCGGAAGCTTGCTTTCAATCTGCTCGATATGGAGGTAGACGAAATACCCCTATAACAGGCTGGTCGCTTTGATCAGTCTGGAAATCCAGATAAAATATCTCCGAGCCGTAGCGCCTAAAGGGTTTTTACCCCAGGGTGGGCGGCCAACGGGTTCCGCCGGAAACGGCGGCGCCTCCCTTTTGGAAAGGAGAACCGCTTGCCGCAGGGTCGAAAGATCAGTAGAATCGCGAGGGTTCTTTCCAGCAGGGAAGAGCCCTTTTCATATGGAGCGCTCCACATGGCGGTCACCTTTGAAGAAGCAAGAAGCCTGATCCTGGAAAATGTTGCCCCGCTCGCTACCGAGCGGGTGCAGCTTCTTGCGGCGGTCGGCAGAATCCTGGCCGAAGAATTGCGGGCCCCCTGGGATCTTCCCGGCTGGGACAACTCGGCCATGGACGGCTACGCCGTGCGCGCCGAGGACTGCCGTGAGCCCGTGGCCCTTGTCGTGGTCGATTACCTTCCCGCCGGCGGCAGCGCCGATGGGATCGTCGTGCGGCCGGGGACGGCGGTGAAGATCATGACCGGGGCGCCGGTTCCGCAGGGCTGCACCGCCGTCGTCCCTTTCGAGGCGACGGCGGAGACGGGGGACAGGGTGCACATCCGGGGGCGGGTGGAGCCGCGCAGCCACATCCGTTTCCGTGGCGAGGACCTCCGGGCCGGCGACCTCGTTATTCCCGCCGGCACCCTGCTGCGGCCGCCGGAGATCAACATGCTCGCCGCTTTCGGCCAGGCGGAGGTTGCCGTCTATCGCCGGCCGCGGATCGCCATTCTCTCCACCGGCGATGAGCTGGTGGAACTCGGCGAACCGATCGCGCCGGGAAAAATCGTCAACAGCAACTCCCACTCCCTGGCGGCCGCCGTCATGGAGGCCGGGGGGGACCCGGTGCTCCTCGGCATCGCCCGGGACAACCGGGAAAGTCACCAGGAGAAGCTCAGCGCGGGGCTGGCGGCCGACGTGCTGATCACCTCCGCCGGCGTGTCGGCCGGTGACCGTGACCTGGTGCGCGAGGTCCTCGCCGAGCTGGGGGTGAATCAGATCTTCTGGAAGGCGGCGATTCAGCCGGGGGGTCCCATCGCTTTCGGCATCCGGGGAAGGGTGCCGGTCTTCTCCCTCCCCGGCAACCCGGTGGCAACGCTGATCACCTTCGAGATGTTCGTGCGGCCGGCCCTGCTGCAGATGCAGGGGCACGCCGGGGTGATCCGGCCCACCGTCAAGGCGCGGCTGCAGGAGCCGACGAAGAAGAAGCCGGGCCGGGTGCGGTTTCTGCGCGTGCAGGTGCGTGGCAGCGAAACGGGGCTGGTCGCTTCGAGCTCGGGCGACCAGAACACCGGCATCCTGCGCACCATGGTGCGGGCCAACGGCATCGTCATCCTGCCGGCCGAACGGCAACACTTCGCCGCCGGCGACGAGGTTGACGTGCACCTCCTCGATCCGATCTGGACCCTGTAGGGGAGGATACGATGAACCAGGGGTTTCTCAAGACCTTGAGTCGCGCGGAATTTCAGGCGCTGCTGCAGACCTTCTTCTCTACCGGGACCGAAACCGTCCCTTTCCACCGGGCCCGCAACCGGGTGCTGGCCGAGGACCTGGTCGCCGCGGAAGACCTGCCGACCGGTTCGCGCTCCTCGATGGACGGCTACGCCCTGCGGGCCGCCGATTCTTTCGGCGCCGGCGAGAGCAGCCCCGCCTACCTCGACTGCATCCGTGCGCTGGAAGTCAACGAGTTTCCCGATTTTGCCCTGGCGCCGGGCCAGTGCGCCTGGATTCCCACCGGCGGCTTTCTGCCGGCGGGGGCCGACAGCGTGGTGATGGTCGAATACACCCAGGAGATCGGCGCCGGCACCATCGAGGTCCGGCAGAGCGTGGCGCCGGGGGAAAACGTCATGGAGCGGGGCGAAGACGCCGCCGCCGGCCAGCTGGTTCTGACGGCCGGCAGCCGTCTGCGCACCCAGGAGGTGGGCCTGCTGGCCGCCCTCGGCCTGGCCGCGGTGCGGGTCTACCGGCGGCCGCGGGTGGCCATCCTCTCCACCGGCGACGAACTGGTGCCGGTAGAGGCCACGCCTACGCCCGGCCGCATCCGCGATGTCAATTCCCACACCGTCGCCTGCCTCGCCGAGGAGGCCGGGGGCGAACCGCTCCCCTGCGGCATCGTCGGCGACGACCTGGAGCGGCTGGTGCAGGCGCTGCAGGACGCCCTGGAGCAAAGCGACGTGGTCTTCCTTTCCGGCGGCAGCTCCAAGGGGACGCGGGATCTGACCATCGCCGCCCTGGAGCGGATCCCCGGGACGGAGATCCTCGCCCACGGCGTGCGCATCAGCCCCGGCAAGCCGACCATCCTTGCCCGGGTGGCAGGGAAGGCGGTGGTGGGGCTGCCCGGCCAGGTCGGCTCGGCCCAAGTGGTGATGACCGTGCTGGGGCAGCCCTTCCTCCGCCACCTCGCCGGTGACCACCAGGCCTTTGCCGCGCGGCTGCGGCCGTTGCGCCGGGCACGCCTCGCCCGCAACCTCGAATCGCGGCAGGGCCGGGAGGACTTCGTCCGGGTTCGCCTGGAGCCGGCAGAAGTCGGCCTCCCCCTGGCCCAACCGGTCCTCGGCAAGTCGGGGCTGCTGCGCACCCTGCTGCAGAGCGACGGCCTCCTGGTCATTCCGGCCGACACTGAAGGCTTCCGGGAGGGAGAGGAAGTGGATATATGGATTCTCTGAAGGCATGAACCCGTGAGGCGTGAGGGGTAAGGAGTGAGGAGTAAAAACATAAGTCTTTTTCTTGCCTGAAGAATTACGCCTTACCCCTCACGCCTCACTCCTCACCTGGAAGAAGGAAGCTCATGGCCAGGCGCAACATCTACCTGAAAACCATCCCGCCGGCCGAGGCCATCGAAA